>ERZ791872.66-NODE-66-length-124150-cov-4.885185_pt1 | contig 124150 bp, 76 predicted proteins | sample MGYA00510279_ERZ791872 | MGnify/ENA primary metagenome ERZ791872 (study PRJEB30046, sample SAMN00792103) | human gut metagenome | study: EMG produced TPA metagenomics assembly of the A metagenome-wide association study of gut microbiota in type 2... | reverse complement strand
CTTTGTTCTAAATGATTATGGTTAGTTACGGCTGTTTCCAAGCCATCACTTGCCGTTACAACAAATCCATGCAAAGCCTGCAAAGTTATTCTTATCAACAGGATAGAAGTGGTATCCCCGATAATTTCATAAATTACATTTTTGAAGATAGTAGAAAAAATATCTGGATTGGAACATTGGAAGGAGGACTCTGCAAATTTAATAAAACAAACGAATCCTTTACAACCTATACTATCGAAGACGGGCTTCCTTCAAACACTATATATGCCATTACTGAAAGTAGTTCCGGCAATTTATGGCTCAGTACAAACAACGGGCTAAGTTGCTTAGATATAAACAAACTGTTTTTTGTAAACTATTCCATTAGTGAAGGATTGCCCAACAAACAGTTCAATTATAATTCAGTTTATCGGGCAGACGACGGTCTTTTATATTTCGGAACAATCAATGGTATGATTGCTTTCTATCCAGAAAATCTACAGATGCATCACAACATAGCACAAGTAGAATTTACAGATTTCAAAATCTATGGAAAATCAGTAACTCCAGACACAATCGGTTCTCCATTAAATAAAAATATAGAAGAGGCAGATGAAATATACCTAAACAGCGAACAAGCTAAATCCTTCTCTTTCGAATTTACCGTACCTACAGTCAGTCATCCGAACAGTACTTTCTTTGCATATAAACTGGATACAGACAGAGAATGGAATTATATAGGAAACCAAAACCAACTGACATATGCCAATTTATCAGAGGGAAAATATACACTCACCGTCAAAGCAGTTTTTAATAATAAATGGGACAACAAAGAACCGACAAGGAGTATCAAAATCATAGTAGCCCCTCCTTTCTGGCGATCGGACCTCGCATATCTAACCTACCTCATCTTGACCGGAGTTTTAGGAACAGGGCTTTACCTATTTATCAAGAAAAGACAATATGAGAAAAGCCTTATACTGTCCGAACGCATGGAAAAGAAAAAAATGGAAGAAGTAAATACACTGAAACTCAACTTTTTTACAAATATCTCCCACGAATTGAGAACACCATTAAGCCTAATTCTCATTCCTCTACAATCTTTTCTTGAGAAAAACGTTTTCAGCCCGGAAATAAGGCCCAAAATGAAATTAGTTATCAACAATGCAATGAGAATGAATATACTATTAGACGAACTAATGCTCTTCAGCAAGGTTGAAACCAGACAAGAGAAGATTCGCGTAAAGAAAGGTAACTTATTAAATTTTCTAAGAAGTATCTGCGAAGGTTTCCAGATGCTCGCCGATGAAAAAGGATTAGAATACATATTGAAAATAGAAAATTCAGAAGAAGATGTGTGGTTCGCTCCTGTAAAAGTCGAGAAGATTATATACAATTTGCTTTCCAATGCTTTCAAATATACGGATAAAGGAGAAATCATAGTTAGAGCTTTTTATGAACATAAAAAAGACTACACCTACCTAAATTTCATCGTTTCGGATACAGGTGTAGGAATTGCTCCCGATCAGCAGGATAAAATCTTCGAGAACTATTATCAGATCAATGATTTTGTTAAAAGCAAGAAAGCCGGTTTTGGTATAGGTCTGGCACTTACCCGCCAACTGGTTTTACTACATAAAGGAGAAATCAAAGTAGAAAGTGAAATTAACAAAGGGAGCAATTTTATAGTGAAATTAAATATTACAGCCCGTGCCTTTTCTACAGATGAAATATCAGATAAGGATGCCGATGCTTCCTTTATAGAAGAATATAGATACCTCCCCGTCAAGTACGATAATAACGCTGAAAAAGTCGAGACAGAAAAAAAACTTTCCAGAAAAGAGTATAAATTATTAGTGGTTGAGGACAACTCCGAACTACTATCGACCTATGCAGAAATGTTTTCGGACATGTATACAGTCATTACGGCTCAGAACGGTAAAGAAGGATATCAAATTGCTAAAAAGGAACTTCCGGATATCATTATCAGCGATGTCATGATGCCCGAAATGAATGGTTTTGAATTAGCTCACAAATTAAAATCCAGAATTGAGACTTGTCACATTCCGCTCATATTGCTAACTGCTAAAACAGGTGAAGAGGCCCAATTGGAAGGCTATGAAAGTGGAGCAGATATATATGTAGAGAAACCATTCCACCCAGTACTTATCCAAAGACAGATTTCTAATCTGATAGCAACAAAAGAAAACCAGAAAAAACTCTTTGCTGCTAACAAAATGGAGGTCTATGAAATGAAAGCCGATGATAAAGACAAAGAGCTGATTGCTAATATCGAAAAGTTGATTATAGCAAATCTGGACAATAATGAATTCTCATTAAATTACCTGTTAAAAGAAATAGGAATAGGACGTACCTTATTGCATATGAAACTTAAAAATATCGTAGGGCTTTCTGCCACTGAATTCATTAATAATATACGCTTGAAAGAGTCATTAAAAATCCTGGCAACAGGAAAGAATGTTTCTGAAGCTGCCTATGCTACAGGTTTCACTTCGCCCAACTACTATTCACGTTATTTCAAAAGAGTTTTCGGAATATCCCCCAACGAGTATATCGCTAACCTGCATCCGCCAAAAAAAAATGAAAACAACTCTTTGGCAGAATCTCCGACAAATTAGGACCTAAAAAAACAGAGAAGGAGTTTTTTAGCAACTTCTTCTCTGTCCTCCTGAAATGCACAACAATCAAAATTTACCTTTCGCTGATGCTTGTATACACCTATCTTCATCGACCCAACGCCCACGATACCAAGAGCAAGGTTTAAATTCATCATTTAATTCTCTCATTTTATTCTTCATCTGTCTCCGCTTCTCTTCCAAGACTTTAAACAATTTCGGATCATTTACCAGATTAACCGTTTGTTTCGGGTCTTTAATATTATCAAACAACAATTCGGAATTATCTACCAGATACGTCGCATACGTATATCGTTTATCCCGTACGGCTCTCCATTCATATCCGTCTTTCCATTGAAACGTATGTCCCATCCCTTGCATAAAAGCAAACTCCGGTTCTTTGCATTTTTCACCTAAAACCAATGGAGACAAGTTCATACCTTCTACAGAATCTGGAACTGGCAGATTCATCATCCCTAATAAAGTAGGCATAATATCAGGAGTATTCAAACAAGTATCTACCTCCCGACCGGGTTTGATTTTTCCATTCCAACGTACCATAAACGGAACTTTCGCCGCGCTATCGTAAAAAATCATCTTGAAGATACGTCCATTCTCTCCGAACATTTCACCATGATCAGAGAAAAAAACAATAATCGTATTCTCATCCAGCCCGAGCTCAGTGACTTTCAACATTAAGTCTCCCAAATAATCATCGATGCTGGACACCATAGAATAATACACCCGCTTCATTTCCGGTATATTTTTTTTCCAATAATTCACCCATCTCTGAGGATTTGTATTCCGATCCATATATTTATCCGGAATATCGTTCCAATTAGATGGTAACGTAAAAGGAACATCCTTGTAACGGTTATAATATTTTTCGGGCACATTTGCTTTTGTCCACGGATCATGAGGAACACCTACTGACAGAAACAAGGCGAATGGCTTATTTTCTTTCTGCAACCGTTCTAAAGAACGGATCGCTAAACGGAACTGTTCCTCCGGTTCATAACTTCCTTCACCGTAATAGATTTTTTCTTTCCTATCTTCATAATAATAAGAGTTCATATTCGTATGATGAAAATTATAAGCTTTCCATTCATCATCAAACCCCAAACGGTCGGGACCTTTCGGAATAAAAGCACAGTCATCATTTTCATGATCCGAGCAAGTACCATATAAATGCCATTTCCCGATATAAGAAGTATTGTATCCATTTTCTGTAAAAACATGTCCCATAGCGCGCTGATTAGGGTTCAGACGAAGTTCATTAATGACCATTCCCGTGCTGGATGAATACTTTCCAGTAAAAAGAGAGGCCCGTGCTGCTGCCGACACCGGAGTAACAGCCACGGCATTTGTAAAGTCAACACTTTCCGCCTTAAAACGATCGATATTGGGAGTCTTGGCTATCTCATCTCCCCGGCAGCCAAATACGTCATTTCTCAACTGATCGGTAATAATAAATATCAGATTGGGGTGTTCCGGCTGTTTCTGTTGTGCCATTGTCGTAGTGGGAATACCCACCGTCAGAGACACCCCGATAAATAAATTCTTTTTCATAATATACCTAATTATTCCTTTTATTTATTCCACTAACAGACGGTAAAGGTTGACGAACGGTGACTGGTTGTGCTTTCCCAAAATACGGAGAGCCATCAAAATCAAAAATAAAACGCTGCAAGCAAATATGCCGCTCCCATCCTGGTTTTCGATCCACTTTTGTATGATATACAATCCAATGCTCAGTGCCATCGGGGGAAGTCGTAAAACCAGCATGCCCCACCCCATAAACTTCCTCATTACCCGTAAAAACAGGCCCCGACTTTATCCAATTGTCACGATCCAACAGATTGTTGTCAGGATTCTTTAACTTCAACTGAGCTAATTTATACGTAGGTAGCCACGATTGTCCACAAGAATAAATGATGAACAACCGGTCTTCGTTTATCAATACCTGTGGTCCCTCGTTCAAGTCTAATCTTCCGTCTGTTTCCCAAGGTTGATCCGGCTCGGATAAAAGTGTCCGATTGGTCGATATAGTCCAAGGATTTTCCATTTCAGCGATGTACAAGTTCTGACGTGTTTTATCGGTCGATTCATTATTCTCCCATCCAGACCAAACGGCATACAGTTTTTTCTGCCATTCAAAAACAGTCATATCGATAGCCCAACGGTTCGCATCGGTATCCGGCCAACAATCTACATTGTCTCCCGTATAAATCATCCCTTTGTCGATATAAGCTCCTTGAGGATCCGAGCTTACTGCCTCGAGTACACCAGTACGCTGATGTATATAAGGAGGTCCAGACTCACCGGCCGCATAATAAATGTACCACTTTCCACACACATAATGCAGTTCGGGAGCCCAAATACAACTCCTGTTCCATCCTTCTGCCGGAGCCTTCCAAACTTCTACAAGTTGCCCTTTTTTATGTAGTTCCTTTGTCTTCGAAACCGCAAGTCCTTTTTTATATACAAAACAGTAATAGTAACAACTATCGGTCTTATATACCCAAGGATCGGCTCCCTTAAAAACAGGATTACTAAAGGTTCTTACGGTGTCACCTTCTACAGCCCGTATTACTCCGGAACTGGAAAATAAAAGAAGCAGAGTAAACAGAATCCAACTTTCTCTCCAACCGGCCTGCTCTGAAAAAGGATGTTCCTCGTTATTCATTTTTCGTCATAAATTTATAAATACACGTATGAACATAAACTTCCCCCGGATTAAGGCGAGTAGTCGGAAAGTCTGGATGATTGGGACTATCCGGAAACTTTTGTGTCTCCAATGCAATTGCCTCCCGAAACCTCATCGGTTTCCCATATTTGTCTTTCACCTTCCCATTGAAAAAGTTACCCCCATAAAACTGTAGTCCCGGTTGATCAGACCATACTTCCATATAACGGCCCAAAGTAGGTTCATAGACAGAAGCTATCTGTTCCACACCCTCTATTTTCTTATCAATAATCCAATTATGATCATATCCCTTACCAAATCTCAATTGCTCATTATCCTGATCAAGACGCGCTCCTATGGCCGTTGGTACCCTAAAATCAAAAGGAGTTCCCTCTACCGGCACTCTTTCGCCAGTAGGAATCAAGAACGAATCAACCGGTGTGATACGACTGGAATTTATGGTTAGAATATGGTCATCGACCGTCCCGTTACCCGCACCTTTCAGATTAAAAAAAGCATGACAAGAGAGGTTCACGACAGTTGGTTTATCAGTCACGGCATTATACGTTATTTTCAGTTCGTTATCCGAAGTCAGCATATAAACAACTTTAAAAACAACTGTACCGGGATAGCCTTCTTCTCCATCAGGAGACATGTATGAAAAAGCGACTTCGTTATCTGTGACCCTATCTACATTCCAAACAATTCTATCCAATCCCTTGTTTCCTCCATGCAAACTTTGTCCATCATTGTTTCGGACTAAGTTATATTCCGTTCCATCCAAGGAAAACTTGCCATTTGCTATACGGTTGGCATAACGCCCCACAACCGGCCCCAGAAACCGTTCACCTTTATTATCCAGATAATGATCTATCTTTTCGAAACCTAACGTGATATCTTCATAATTACTATTTCTATCGGGAGTAAGCAAACTCACCACACGTGCGCCATAGTTCGTTATTTGTGCATATATCCCATTACCGGATTCAAGCGTATATAATGCAACTGGTTTTCCATCGACCGTCGTGGAAAAATCATCAGCATCTAACAAAGGAAGTATAGGCTTCCCATCATTTCTACAGGAAGCACAAAACACCGTCAACATGAACAAAAGATAAATTTTCATGATATTATTAATTATGATATATAATTTTCAGAAATTGAAATACTTTCTCTTAAAATGCAGTCAACCCATAATCAAAAAGCAAACTCCTTTCTCCATTCTGCTTATTTATAGTAATCTCCACCGTATTTTCCCCATTGTGCAATAAATAACTATAATCACTCAGATTATATTGATTATAGTTACGGGTATATCTAATCGGTTGATCCAGCACTTTTACACCATTCAGCCACACGGTGGTCGGACCATCCGCATATAACCATAAAGACAGACGTTCAAAAGGTTTGTCCACATGAAATATCTCCTTCAACCGTATCACCCCCTTATCTTTAATCTTAAAAGGAAACTCGGTATGATACACTTCACCATTCACGCTGACTTCATGCTTGGTCTGTTTCTGCTTTTGTGAATGCGGTATCAGAAATACGGGTTGGGTCGAACGAATACTATACAAACGGGAGTGTAACATATGCAATGTATTGGCCGGAATCTTTATTTTCTTACGGTCGTAAGTAATCAACCCGTTCACTTCACCCTCCACATCCGTCGTTTGGGTATAAATGGCGGCGCTTAAACCTTGAGCAATGAGCGTTTCAAGATCATACATCAGCCGGCTATAATCGGCCAACAGTTCAATGCTTCCGTCAATATTCTTATAACCCCAGTTATTCATACCGGGATTCCAAAGCGAACCTTCTACCGGAAACCCCAATCCGCCGAATTCTCCCAATACGGCTACCCGGTCATCAGTAAACTCAGGCAACACCATCGAAGCAGACGGATAATTATGAATATCGTGCACATGTCCCACCTTTCGGTCGGTCCATCCGCTCACGCCATTAATAATTCTCGTCCGGTCTTTCTGCATCATATTCTCCACTACTTCGACTGTGTTGTGTTGTCCCCACCCTTCATTAAAAACAACCCAGCTCGTGATACAGGGGAAAAAGCGTAAATGATCGATCATCTCGTCCAGTTCTTTAAGCCACTGAGCCGAGACCTCCGTAGGAGCATCCCAATCCTTTTCATCCGTATGCGAAAGATGTTCCGTCTCTTTACGTGCCGTAGCGAATCCCGAAGGCATATCCTGCCAAATCATTATTCCCAGCGAATCGGCATAATAATAGTAAGTAGCAGGTTCCACTTTAATATGTTTGCGTATGGTGTTGAATCCCATCTCTTTTAATTGAACCATATCCCAGATCATAGCTTCGGGTGAAGGAGGTGTCAACAAGCCATCAGGCCACCAGCCCTGATCCAATGTGCCATACTGGAACACAGGCTTTCCATTCAAACAAATTCTTTTGTATCCGGCTTCATCCCTGACAATCGAAACATCTCTCATTGCAAAATAGCTGGTTACCTTGTCCAATGTTCTCCCATTCCGGCACAAAGAGACTTCCAAATCGTAAAGTTTCGGGTTTTCCGGCGACCACCATACAAGGCCAGGAATCTGCAACTCGATGTCCTTACCCAGTTTCTGTTCGGAGGTCAGGATATTCTTTTCCCCATCAAATACTTTCACAAGCAGAGATTCGTCTCCTACAGATTCGGCAATGTCAAAGTGAAGTTTCACCGTACTATTCTCAATATTGGTTTCGGGGCACATCTGCCGAATATAAACAGGATTCACCGGTTCTATCCAAACAGTCTGCCAGATACCGGAAACAGGAGTATACCAAATACCCCGCTGGTTGAGCTGCTGTTTCCCCCGGGTAATGGATTCCGTATCCGTAGGATCAGTCACACTCAATTCAACTACCTGCTTACCATCCTTTTTCAAGAAACGAGTAATGTTAAAAGAGAAAGGATTGTTTCCTCCTGTATGCTTCCCGACCAGTATATTGTTCACCCATACCTGGCATTCATAATCAACAGCACCGAAATGCAAAAGAATCTGCTTGCCCTTCCAGTCCGGATCAATAGTAAACTCTTTACGATACCATAGCTTATCCGAAGGGCCAAACTGTCCCTCTACTCCCGACAAAGACGATTCAATGGAAAAAGGAACCAGTATTTCATCACCGTAGTGCACATCTTTCTTTTTCCGATTCATTTCCGTCACTTGATATTTCCACAAACCATTGAGGTTCTTCCAGTTCACTCGCTTCAATTGCGGGCGTGGATAAATTTGCCAAACATTTTCTACTGTTACTTGTTCTGCCCATCGGGTCTTTATCTTGTTGCCCTGTGGAGACCAGGCAAATGAGATGTAAGAAAAACATAAAGAACAGATAATCATGAACATTCGTACCATAAATATAAAATTAGAGTAATTTATTATTAATCGATTTTAATGTCCTCATAGCCGGTTTCCAGTAAGAACATTTTTCGTTTCACTATTGAGAGACGCACGTCTCACATCTATGAAATGATCATCTCACTATTGAGAGACGTTCGTCTCACAATAGTGAAACGCTGTTTAAAAGAGCGTCTTTACAACTTCGATCGCTTGAGTTCCGATAGTAGGGCCGTAAACAACGAGTGTCTCATCTGCCTTTATCTCCATACGATCTATAAACACGACCCGTTTTCTTCCTGTTTTCCGGGTTCGCCCGTGATAAACACAAAGTTTCTGACCATCGGGAAGTGACAATACCATATTATGTCCGGTTCCAGTTACTTCTCCCCCATTCTCCACATTCTTCTGTAATACCGGGTTATCTGCCGATTTACGGAAAGGCCCCAACGGATGAGTAGCTGTAGCATACCCTACTGCATAATCATTACCCACAAAATAATTAGCAGAATACATCATGTAATATGTCTCCCCCTCCTTGAATATAAACGAACCTTCCGTCCAGCGCCTGTTCACCTCCTTATTCAGTACCGAGCGGCTCTCCCATTCTGCCTGTAAATCATCCATTGAGAAAGGCGGTTGCAAAAGCAATACCGGTTCACCTATCACCTTCGAAAAGTCGGGAGCTACTTCAACTCCGTAAATCCAACTCTCCTCAATCTCGTCAAACCATCCATTCTTCTTTGCATAGTCAGCAATCTCACTTTCCACCGGATGTTTGTAACAGCAACGGGAATAATAAAGGTACACCTTTCCGCTCTCATCATCAAAGAGCACATTGGCATCAATCACAGGATATCCCGGATCAAATAAAGGGCCATCGTTCATCTCCTTAAAAGGCCCCAAAGGATTATCGGAAACAGCTACGCCTATCCGGAAATTTTCTTTTTCACCGGTCGGATTATATTTCCAGTTCGCACTATACCATAAGTAGTATTTTCCATCTCTTTCATATACCTCCGGCGCCCAGAAACAGTCTGTTGCCCACGAAGTAGACGATCTGCCCTGATAAACTATTCCCTCTTCTTTCCAATCGGACAGATTATCGGAAGAGTAGGCCCTGAAACCATTCTCACCAGAAGTACCGTACAGATAATATTTCCCGTCCGAAGCCATTAGAATATAAGGATCCCCCAGATTTATAGGAATCGGATTGCAATAACTTATGACCGTAGCATCCGGTCTCTTACAACTTATTGCACAGAACAAAAAAACAAAATATAAAATATGCCTAATATTCATGATACTTACTGTTGAAGGTTATTCTCATCTGATAGGGAATTCGGCTATACGCAGTGTGGTACATCCATATGGAATCAGTTCTATCACTTCTGCATTTTCCCTGATAGGTTCCATACGCTGGAAGAAGTAACTAACAGGCCCCGCCGATCCATTGTGCTCTGTCCATTCCGGTAAACGGCGTGCTTTAGTCTTAATAATAACCGGTGCATTTTCCTGATTCCAAGGGTTCGCCGAAACCGGTCCTGTTTTTTCAACCACGAACCTTTCCTTTAAATTCTCTGGTCGGAGATTCCTTTTGTACAAGCAATAATTCCAAGGAGAATCGGTAGTGACCTGATAATATTTCTCCCCGTTACGTTCCGAACCATCATCAATGTTTTTTGCTTCCCAGTTTTCATTCAGTTTAAGTGCGTAGATAAGTGCCCCACGCTCTATAACAGCAGCCCCATCATACCAATAGCTGGCAGTCACCGACATCGGCAGTTCCAAAGTAACCTCATCGTTACTCTTCCAAGTACGTTCCAACACGGCAATATTGGCAACCGGTACACACGAAACGACTTCGCCATTGACGCGGATCACCGGCTTTTCACACCACTCAGGAATACGCAGATGGAAAGGAAAACGGGCCGTCCGAGCTTTTTTATCGGGGAAATTCATCTTAAACCGAATGATCTCATCAAACGGATAACCGGTGTTCTCTTCTATATCCACCGTCACATTCCCAGCCACCTTCGCCGTGACTTTAGAGGGTGCATATACCAATGCCGCAATTCCGTTATCATAGGTGGCAAACCAAAGATTCTGTACCAACTTAGGCCATCCCTGATGTAAATTGGAGGTACAGCAAGGAAAGCCCGCCAATACTCCGAAAAGATTTCCCGTATGCGAATGAGGAGTAACGAACGTCCTCGGTTCATAAGACACTTTTATCTGATTCACCTGTTGATAATATTGCCGCACAGAACAGTTGTCATCCACCTGCGTAGGCAACGCATTATAAGCTATTCTTTCCAGTTGATCGGCCCACTGCGTGTCTCCGGTAATTTCCAACATCTTTTCAAGAGAAAACATCATCTCTACAGCCGCACACAATTCAGAACCTTGCGTAGGATCGCCGAAGCGGATCAACTCATCGCCTGCCCAAATACCGGTAGGAAACCCAATGGTATTGCGTATCACCTCCGATGCCTTCTTCACGGCGTCGATGCGCTTGCGGTCATAATCACGCTGATAATAGATAACAGGTTCTTTAAAGCCTTGAGCCAGGTTTACAGTATGCAGGCTGTGCTGTGTCATCAATTGAGTTCCTTCGAGAAAAACATTCGTCCAGTCCAATGTTTGTTGGTGTACCAAATCGCCTAACTCGAGCAAGAACTTATCTCCGGTAATATTATAAAGCCAATAAATCACCATCAGATTATCACCTCCACGGAATTTTCCCCAATGCGTCCATCTGTCCAACGGATTTTGGGGTAATTGCTCCAATTGATATTTAAAATAATTAGTCATAAAGGTAATGACCCGCTCGTCTCCTGTAGCAGAATAATATTGTTGCATGATTTTCAATACAACCATTTTAGGCCACCAATCTTGTGCATTATTACGCTGAAGTCCCCGTTCCGGTCCCCTGTCCTTATCCGGGCCGAAATAACCATTCGCTTTCTGAGAAGCCAATGCCCACTCAATCCAAGGTTGCACTTTTTGTTTCAGAGTGTCATTATCCAAGATGTAAGCCAACGGTAGCAGGCCGTCAATCCAGTAAGGTCCTCTTTCCCACACATCTCCATCTCCCCCAAGCCATCCGTTACGTTCCCCCATCACCTGCCCGTAGATTTTATCTAAATTACCGGTAAGACCGGAGACCATTGTAGAGAGTTGATGCTCCAACCAACCAACAGGTTTTATCGCACCGATAGGTAATTCGATGTAAGGTTTCTCTAATAAAGGATAATGATTGTTCGTATAGTTAGAGGTTATCCCCTTTTGACTATACGCCGTTAATGGCATCAGACTGATAATGGTGAACACTAAGAATTTTACTCGTTTCATCTTTATTCAAATTTATGTTTTATTCGAAAGCAAAAGTAGGCATATGCTTACATACCACGAGACAGCATTGTTCGTAGGACAACAAGCATTGTTCATGGTCGAAAATTTAGATTAAAAAGAGTTCCTAACGGGCACCATTATGAAGGTATATTAAATAAAACCAGAGTTCATTGCACAATAGTGCTATTGAAAAGAAAGACTGTGCATATCCACATCTCCACCTTTTCTTACATTTGCCAAAGATAAAAATAAAAATCGTGTGTTATGAGATCTTATTTGTTAACCCTTTTTTCCGGCTTGCCACTATTTACAAGTTGGGGAGTAACCCCAGCCGGCACCGATTCACCTAATATTGTCGTTATTCTGGCAGATGACTTAGGTTCCAACGAACTGAGTTGTTACGGCGGAGAAAATTTAATCACCCCCCATATAGACAGAATAGCCACTGAAGGGATGCGTTTTACAAATAACTACGCATCCTGTGCCATGAGTGTACCACTTCGGGCATCATTGTATACCGGTCTCTATCCGGCCCATCACGGTTCGTTTCAAAACCATAAAGCATCCTACCCGGACATAAAAAGTGTGACACATTATCTCTCACAGACTGGTTACAGGGTAGGACGCGCAGGCAAGCAACACACTAATCCACGTTCTGTCTTCGACTTCGAAGAGATATCCGGTTTCGAAACTATCTGCACCTCCCGCACGGCCGAATATACCATCGATGGAATCAGGAAATTTATAACGAAAGACAACAAGCCTTTTTGCCTTTTTGTGTGCAGCATCCATCCTCATGCCCCCTGGACATGGGGAAATCCGGAGGAATTCGATAAAGAAAAGATCGTGTTGCCCCCTAACTGCGTGGACAACGATGAAACCCGCGAACTATTCCGCCGGTACTTAGCAGAAATACGCGCCTTAGACAATGAAGTAGGTTCCGTATTAGAGGTACTCGGAAGTACCGGGCAATTGGACAATACCCTGATTATTTTCCTGGGTGAGCAAGGTCCAAAGTTCCCTTTCGGCAAATGGACATGCTGGCAATACGGAACTCACAGTGCTATGTTGGCCCGGTATCCCAAAACAATAAAGCCCCGGAGTACTACCGACGCCATTGTGCAATACGAAGATATATTACCCACCTTGATGGATTTCATCGGAAACGGAACAATCGGGCAGATCGACGGCCGCAGCTTCCTGCCCGTATTGCAGGGAAAGAAGAAAGAACACCGGAAATGGGCTTACTGCATGCACAACAATGTCCCGGAAGGGAATCCGTATCCGGTCAGAAGCATACAGGACAAACGCTATAAACTGATTCTGAATCTGAAGCACGATCAGCCTTTCTTTCTTAAACATATGATGGGAAAGAAAAATAAAGATGAGATGTGGGAAAGTTGGCTGCAACAGGCCGGACAAAATGAACAGGCCCGCTTTCTGGTCGATCATTATACCACACGTCCCGCCATCGAATTCTACGATTTGAAGAACGACCCTTGGGAACTGAATAACATCGCCACCGAACGAAAACATACCAAACGCATCGCCACCATGCAAGCGGCATTGGAAAAGTGGATGACGGAACAGGGTGATACAGGTGCCGAAATGGATATCCGCAAAAAACAATAGGATGCCTACGAAAAGCCTTCCGATGAACATAAATAGCCATCTTAAGAACAATGATGAAGATACAAACTTAAAAAAAGCGTATACCTTCGCAACGACAAAGAAGAAACGCTTCTAAATAAATTAATCAAATGTTAATACTTAATTTTATGATGAAAGAACACGAAAACATGAAACGCTTTCGAACTTTTCGTCCTTTGGCAAGAAAACGGTTATGGTGTCTGTTTGCATGCCACATGCTGCTTTTCTCAAATTTCACTTTCTCTCAGGAGACAATGGATACGGACAAGGAGAAAACTAAAGAGCTGGATTTGTCCTTCCAGAAAATCAACTGGGACGAGTTCAACGGATCAGCTTATCGGGTTAGCGGCGATCAAATTCGTAATTTACCCATTTCTAATTTAGGTAATGCATTGGCCGGTCTCGTTCCGGGTTTTTATTCCCGTCAGAAAAGCGGCGGGATACTGAATGAAGCACCGAACTATTGGATAAGAGGATTGCGTACAGGAACCAATTCAGAAGGGGTACTGGTGCTGGTAGACGGGCAGGAGCGGGAGTTTGGCTCTTTATCCCCATACGAGATCGAAGAGGTCATTGTCCTGAAAGACGCAGCTGCCACAGCTTTGTATGGAATGCGAGGTTCAAACGGTGCCATACTGGTTAATACACGCAAAGGTGTGATTGGCAAGCCACAGATAGAATTGACCGCACAGGTCATAAACCAGCAACCGTTAAAACAACTGGACAGACTGAACGCTTTAGGTTATGCCACTCATTACAACAAAGCGATGTTAAACAAAGGAGGTGAACCTCTTTATACGGACTATTATTTATCCAGATACCGCAATGGTACCAACAACGAACTTTATCCGGATGTAAACTGGCTCGATAATCTGATGAAGCCATGTTCGTGGATGCAGCGATACAACCTCAACCTATACGGTGGTTCTGCAAAAGTACGGTATTTCATCAACGCCGGATTTCTTACCCAGGACGGTTTCTACAAAACAGGCGACGAATACGATTACAGCACTAACAACGGAATAGACCGCTTTAACGTACGTTCCAATGTAGAATTCGACGTTACATCGACTACCCTGCTTTCATTGGACTTATACGGACTCGACGAAAAGCAAAACCGCCCAGGCAACAACTCGGCAGCCGTATATCAGGCTCTATTATCCACTCCGCCCAACTTGTTCCCGGAGTATTACGTTGACAACGGAAAATATGTAGACCAATCGGGTGACAGAGTAAGCAGTTATAATGGAAAAATAGTAGCCGGTGACGGAAGAATCAATCCATGGGCACTCCTAAACAGAGCCGGTTATGGTACTTTCCACTCCACGTACGGATCTTTCCGGGCCAAAGTTTCCCAAAATCTGAATATGATAACCAAAGGACTTTCGGCATCCGTCACGTTCTCTATGGATTCCTATACGCAGGCTGTTACCAACCGTTCCAAAGGATATGCCTCCTATCTGTTGAATCCGGAAAGCAACACTCCCAACGTACTGATGAAGACAGGCGAGGACACCAAGATGCAGAATACCATAGGTACCAAAGATTCATACAGGCGCACCACCATCGAAGCCCAACTATCCTACGTCAGAAACTTCGGTGAACATAAGCTCTCCGCACTTGCTTTCTATAACCAATACGAAAGTTCCAATGAAGTGAGTATCCCGAAACGTTTTCAAAGTGCCAACGCATGGTTGGGATACAATTATGACCAAAGATATGGAATCGACCTTCTGATGAGCTACTCCGGTGCCTATCTTTTCAAAAAAGGCGACCGTTTCGGATTCTTCCCGACCATTGCCGCCGGCTGGACTCTATCCAATGAATCCTTCTTCGAAGGCATCAAAGAGTGGATCCCTTATCTAAAGCTAAAAGGTTCCTTCGGCAAAACAGGAAACTATCGGGGTATTGCCGAACATGCTTATATCGGGTCGCTCGAAAACGTACCGGGCAGTTATCCCTTTGGAAACAGTATGGCGGGTTCTCCCGGATACCGGGAAGGTATTATCGCTGATCCCAATGCAACCTGGGAAAAAGTTCAACAAGGCAACATCGGACTTGAAGCCGGTTTATTCAATAACCGATTCAACATCACAGCCGAATATTTCCATGATAAACGAACAGACATCTATATGACCAACAATCGCTTAAGTTTCCTATACGGATATGATGTGGGAATCTCGGAGAATCTGGGAAAAACACATTCACAAGGCGTGGAACTTACCGCAAGATGGAACGATAAAATCGGTGACTGGGGATATATAGTAGGCGGAACTTTCTCTTATGCCAACAACCTGTTGGAAGAAGACGGACAGGCTGAACAGCCCTACCCGTGGATGCGTAATGCGGGTTACTCTATCGGTACCAAAAGAGGATATATAGCCGAAGGCTTTTTCAACTCCTATGAAGAGATAGCCGCAGCACCTTATCACACGTTCGGAACTGTTCATCCGGGAGACATCCGCTATAAAGATATCAACGGCGACGGTGTAATCAACTCAGAAGACCAGGTGCCTATCGGATATGCCGATGTACCCAAACTTTATTACAGTGCAAATATCGGTTTCTCTTATAAAGGTTTCAGTCTTTCGGCCGTATTTACCGGTGCGGGAAAATTCTCACGCAACATCAATGGCGGTAGAGTAGCTTATCCGTTCTACAATAACGGAACGATCTATGCACACCAAACCGATTACTGGACACCAGAAAACCCGACAGCAAAATATCCGCGCATATCGCTCGACAATACTACAGGGACCAATAACACAATGGACAACACTATCTGGATTAAGAACATCAGATACCTCCGGTTGAATACCATTCAATTGGAATATAAATTTCCCGAAAAGATGTTCGCCAAGAGTTTCGTCAAAGGCCTGCAAGTATTTGCCAATGCATACAATGTGTGTACCTGGAGCAACATGGAAGTAATCGATCCGGAAGCTGACGAGAACGGTAACAGCGTACCTCTGACCCGGAATATCAATTTAGGGTTATCCATTAAATTCTGACCGGAATGACAATGATTGTAAATAAAACAATGATCACGATATGAAAAAAAGAAACAACATACTATTTCTATTATTTGTAGCGGTGGGAATGACCGGATGCAACTACATGGACGAACTTCCCTACGAACGCTCGGATGCTGAAGATATATTTTCATCGGAAGCCTTGTACGAACGTCCCACGACTCAGGCATACAGTTACCTGAAAGGTGGCATGAGCCGAGTGGACGATGCTTTTCTCGAAGCAGCCACCGACAATGGAACTTCTGTGGTTTACGACTCTAAGATACATACGCTGGCACAGGGATTTGCGACCTCCAACACACCTGTAGAAGAATGCTGGAAGAACTCTTATAAAGGGATTCACCAAGCCTTGTATGCAATAGAGAATTACCGGAAGTATACACTGCGTTTGCAAAATAAAACTCCTGAAGAAATCGAACAGACCAAAAAGACACTCATTGCCGAACTAAATGCGCTCCGGGCAGTGTTCGAATTCGACTTGCTCCGCCATTACGGAGGTTATCCGATCATCGACAAGGTATACGAGTTGGGAAGCGAAGAAATGCGCAATATACGCCGCAGTTCATTTGCCGATTGCGTGAATCATATTATCGGCCTGTGCGATGCTGCAGCCGCCGATCTGAATGTAGAACCGCGTGGAGCTGCCGGAGGATATGGCAACATGACCAAAGGAGCAGCACTTGCAATCAAAGCCAAAACATTAGTGTATGCTGCCAGTCCGCTATACAACCAAACCACCAATACCAATCCATTACTTGGATATGTAGGCAGCACAGATGTTACGACGAAGTGGCAAACGGCTGCTAAAGCCTGTGCAGATGTTATTAATCTGAAGAAAACCAACGGTCAGAATAAATACACACTGAACACCGATTACGAGAAATTATTTATTATACAACCCAATAATAATACAGAATATATCGTAACACGAAACAGTGTAAAGGCAAATGGACTGGAAGAACGGCAATATCCTCCTGCCTTGTCCCGGCAAGGGGAGAATAAAGGAGGTGGAACCGTACCATCACAGGAATTCGTAGATGCATTTACAATGGCAGACGGAAGCCAGTTTGTACGCTCTACAACCACCGGCGCAGAACAATACATCGGACGTGATCCCCGCCTGTACAGCACAATAGTATATAATGCCGCCACATTCGGCACTCACGGCACTATCTACACCCGAAGGGATCCGGGTGATAATAACGGGTTGAATACAGTAGTCAGAGGATCAACTACCACAGGATACTATCTGAAAAAGTTCCTCGACCTGAACGTGAAATTCAATGGAGTGCAGAATCCGGCTACAGCTTTTCATTATTACCCCATCATTCGTCTGGCAGATGTCCTACTGATGTATTCAGAAGCAATGACATTGGGATACGGCATCGATACGGATCCGGAAGGTTTCGGGCTGACCGCCAAAGGAGCCATCGAAATGGTAAGACGTCGTGCCGGTTTCACCACAACCGACAAATTCCTTGAAGGAGTAACGACTCCGGAAAAAATGCTGGAAAAGATCAAACAGGAAAGACGCATCGAACTCAGCTTTGAAGAACACAGATACTTCGATCTGCGCCGTTGGCTGGATGCCGAACAAAGTCTGAATCAAAACATAACAGGGGTCGAAATACAAACTATCGCAGGAGAAGACCATTATTCATACTTCACCGTAGATAGCAGACGCAGTTTCTCCCGGCATATGTACTACCACCCCATTCCACTTCAGGAACTACGGAACAGCCCCAATATAGAGCAGAATCCGGGATGGTAAGGGAAAATAAAACAGTATGAATGATTTGAAATAAAAACATTAATATGAAAAAAATACTATTAATATGCTTGTGCCTGTTGAGCTATTTATCTCTATTTGCACAACGCACTATAAACGGTAAAGTCACAGATAGTTCCGGCGAAACCCTTATCGGGGCAACCGTTATCCAAAAAGGAACATCCAATGGCGTAATTACCAATATCGACGGGATATTCACCATCTCGTTGCTGCCCAATGTGCCGGAAATCATACAAGTAAGCATGATCGGTTACAAAAAGGCAGAACTGAATCTTCAAAAGCAAGGCACTTCCCTCTTGAATGTTGTTCTGACGGAAGATAATGTAAACCTCGATGAAGTAGTTGTAGTTGGTTACGGCACCCAAAAAAAAGCATCCATCACAGGGGCTATCAGCAATGTGGGAAATAAAGAACTGACCTCGGTTCCCGTATCCAGTGTTACCAATGCCTTGACAGGACGCATCCCAGGATTAGTTACCCGACAGGAAAGCGGTCGTCCCGGTGGGGATGAGGCTAAAATGTTTATTCGTGGGAATGCTTCGTTCAATGAAACGGAACCATTGGTACTGGTAGATGGAGTAGAAAGAAGTTTTACACAAATCAATCAGGACGATATCGAAAGTATCTCTATCCTGAAAGATGCCTCGGCAACAGCCGTATACGGTGTCCGTGGCGCTAACGGAGTAATCCTGGTAACCACTCGCCGTGGTCAGGAACGCTCTAAAGCACAAATCAATTTCTCAGCCGAATTAGGTATAACAGAATTCAACCGTATTCCTGAAGTATTGGATGCTGCTACTGTAGGACGATTTCAAAGGGAAGGTACCATGAACGATGACTTAGACCCTTCTAAAGTCGCTAACACCAAGAGAATCGGTGTTTCCGAATACGATATCTATCTGTACAAAACCCAGCTATCACCTTTCACACACCCGGACAATCACTATGTAGACATGTTCACCAAAAATGGTTTTACCCAAAAATACAATGTGAATATATCCGGCGGAACAAAGAAATTAAAGTATTTTGTTTCTTTCTCTCATTTTCAACAAGACGGCATGTTCCAAACTGATGTCAACGAAATAAAAAAACACCCGACTATTCAGAAGCTGATAGAACTGTCTCCTGCGGTAGGCGAAGCACTGACACAACCGGATTATGACGCCGAATACTATTTTACCCGTACCACGGCCCGGTCAAACATTGACATATCTCTAAACGATGATTTTACATTGAGTGTAGATCTATCTTATATCTTTCGTAAACAGAACCGTCCGGCGGCTTACGATGGGCTGACTTCCAATTCCGAGAATATGCGCCTTTTCGGCATGTTCTACCGTTGTTCACCGCAAAGTTACCCGATTGTAAACCCTGACGGAAGCATGGCTGCCAACGATGGGTTATGGCGTCAAAATCCTTTAGTAACACTGGCCTATACTGGGTATCGCACAGACTATAACAGTTCGATGGAATCCTCCATCCGCTTTAAATACAACCTGAGAAAGTTATTAAAAGGTCTGAGCATTGATGGACGATTTTCTTTCGACTCTGATTGGGGTAACTGGCGTGGCATGCAATGGAGACCTTATATCTATAAATACAATCCGGAAAGTGATTCTTATACCCAAGGATTGGCAGGAATTTCTCCTCCAAACGTCGGATCCGATAAAATCGCCGCAACTTATAAAACCTATGGAGAAATAGCCCTCCGATATAAGACAACTCTGGCCGAATTACATAATCTATCGGGAATGATCTCCGGAAGTATCCAATCCATTTCAAGACCATCAGGAGGAACGGAATATGTATATGTACCGCATATATACCAAAACCTGGTAGGCCGTATCAACTACGACTTCGGAGGTCGTTATCTGATCGAAGTAAATGGCGGATACAATGGTTCGAACCGTTTCTCTAAAGGAAATCGGTATGCATTTTTCCCCTCAGGTTCTATCGGATGGATTCCGACCAGCGAAACATTCTTCCCGGAAAACAAAATTCTGAATTTTATGAAACTCCGTGCTTCAATAGGTAAAGTCGGGAATGATAATTTAGGAAGTTCCTTTAATTACTATTACGTCGGAGCATACGGAACAGAGAAAATGGGTGGAGTTAATTCAGGATACGCTTTCGGAGAAGGAACAGGAACTGCTATCACTGCGGGATTATCGGAAATTCAAATGCCCAATGTGGTAACTTGGGAAACTGCGACCAAATATAACATAGGGGTCGAATCGGCTTGGTTTGATTCGTCCTTAAGTATGAACATAGATTTTTTCAAAGAAAGGCGTGAAGACATTCTCACGAATCCTAAACGTTATGTTCTGGCAGCCGGTGCAGTAGGATTACCACCTTATAACTTCGGTATCGTAGAAAACAAGGGGTTTGAAATGGAATTGGGTTGGAACAGTACAATCGGGAAAGTAAACTATTATCTGAAAGGTATTTATGCTTTCAACCGTAATAAAGTCATTGAAAAGAGTGAAGCAGCCAAACCGTATCCTTATATGTATGAAGCAGGATTACCGATCAAACAATTCATCGGATATCAATATGACGGATTTTTTTCTTCATACGATGAAATAGCAAGTTCTCCCCAGCAATTCGGACTGACCAATCTCAAACCCGGAGATATTAAATATAAAGATATCAACGGAGACGGAATAGTTGATGAAAACGACCAAGCTCCTATCGGATATTCCACAGTACCGGAAATGACCTACTCATTACAATTAGGAGCAAGTTATAAAGGATTTGATGTTAGCGTAATGTTTCAAGGAGCTGCAAGAAGCTCAGTATATCTTTATCAAGACCTCGGATGGGATAATATGACCGGAAATTATTATGAAGAACATATAAATCGATGGACTCCGGAAACGGCAGCAACGGCTACCTATCCCCGCTTCTTACAAGGTTCCAAAGAGAGTCACCAGAACTATTACCTGTCAGACTTCTGGCTAAAAGACGGGAAATACCTCCGCTTGAAAAACGTGATGATTTCTTATACATTTGATAAGAAGATGTTAAGGAAAACACCTTTCAGTTCTCTGAAAATATTTGCCAGCGGTTTTAATCTGATCACTTGGGATAAATTGAAAAAAGTAGACCCAGAAGTTGCTCCAAGCAGTAATACAGGATATTTTTATCCACAACAGAGACAGTATAACATGGGTATCAATGTATCATTCTAACAAAGCATGGATATGAAAAAAAATAGTATAATATATTTAGTTTTGAGCCTCTTACTGATATCGTGCGATGTAGACGGGCTCTTTGAAGTCGACATCGATGCTCAGACTAAAGAGAAAGTTTATTCGGACGTAAATCTAACCAAACAAGTCCTATATGATTTATACGGCCGTATGCGTCAGATTACCGATGCCAACAGCAATAGTTTTTCCATGTTGATGAACATGAATGCCACGGTTGCCATGCTCGATAATGCAACGGATGACGGAGCAGGCAACAGTACGCGTCCGGGCGGATTTGTAGCCGGCATACAACAATACCTGACCGGCGCTATCAGTGCTTCTTCGAATCCGGTAGCCAATACCCATCCCTGGACATTCTATTACAAAGCAATTAAAAATGCCAATGTGTTTATTGCCAATATAGACTCGTCACCACTGGAAAACTCAGAAAAGACAAGTAGCAAGAATCAGGCACGCTTCCTGAGAGCTTATTTCTATCACGAACTATTCCGTTGGTTCGGTCCGTTGGTTATTACTACCGAAGAGATAGATCCGTTTGCTTTTGAAACGACCGAACGGGCAGACCTTAAGACAACAGTCGATTTCATCGTGGATGAATTTGACGCATTATCCCAACCGGGTGTATTACCCGACTCCTACGAAGCTTCCGACTATGGAAGAGCAACCCGTGGCATGGCTATGGCTTACAAGGCACGCACTCTACTCTATGCCGCCAGCGAATTGCACAAAGCTTCGGGACGTACTTGGAAAGAAGCGGCCGATGCCGCCAAAGCACTGATCGATGAAGGGCTTTACGAATTATACTATGATCCCAGTGGTGAAAGAAATTATGCCCGCCTATTCAACACCCGCGTGAACAGTGAAATAATACTCAGCTATTTAGGAAGCGATACCGATCTTATGATGAAATGTATGCCACCCTGGAATCCATGGAACGTAGGAAAAGAACTTGCAACCTGTCCGACGCAATGGCTGATCGATGCATTCGACATGGCAGACGGAACAGAACCGATTATCGGATACAACGGAACAGAACCAATCATTAATCCGGAATCCGGATACGATGAACAGAATCCGTATGCAAACAGAGACCCGCGACTTCAACAAATAGTATTGTATCACGGTAACACATGGCCTTTGGTTAACGGTTCGCAACAAACATTGGATATTACCAAACCGGAGAATATGGGAAGCGGGTACTTCCTGCTGAAATGGTCGGACAACAGAATAGACTATCGCAAAAACGGTAAGTCACAACAGAACTTCATTATGATGCGCTATGCGGAAGTTCTTTTGAACTATGCCGAAGCAATCAACGAAACAGAAGATACTCCAAGCGCAAGATTTTCTGCTGTGGATGCTTTGAATCAGATACGTCGACGGGCAGGCATCACTACCGACCTGGAAGCTGAAAAGTTCACCCAATCCACTTTACGCGAGCGAATCAGAAAAGAACGTCGTGTTGAATTATGTTTTGAAGAACACCGTTTCTTTGATATTCGTCGTTGGAGAATTGCAAAAAATGTGATGACTCGTCCCGCAGTAGGCATCACAATACAAAACGGCCGTTTTGTCCGTAGGGTCATGGATACACGGTTTTATGTAGATCGCATGGATCTCTCTCCACTACCGATGAATGAAGTCAATAACTGTCCGTTAATATACCAAAATCCGGGATATTAATACAAAAAGACATTGAATAATAATATTGCAACAACTAAAAAATTACAGATATGAAAAAAGTAATCAATTTTTTACTGGCGCTTATTTGCCTTTCCTCATTTGCATCCTGTGATGATGCATACGAAGTAAATTACAATGCTCCGGTTAAGATCTCCTTTGATGGAGTAGAAGACGGAATAGCCGTTACTGCAAAAGGGGCTGACAACTATACTGCTAAAATAAGAGTGCAGGCCACTAATGGAATTAGTTATTTTGAAATCTATAATGCAGATATTAAAACCGGGGCAAAGGGCAGTTTGATTGAAGGTACCGGCAAGTCTTTCGATTCGCAAACAGAATACACTGAGGAATTTCATATGACAGGTCTAACGGATAATAAGTGTATCCGTGTCTCAGTCACCGACACGGAAGGAACAGTAATCGAACGGAACTTATTAGTAAAAATAACGCCTTCCGTTCTCTTCTCGGAAACTGTGAATATCGAAACGGCCGATGATTATTACGGCTCCTATTATGCAACCTGGCTAAACGGTAGAGTATATCTAAGAAGTAACGGAGAACAGTACGTACCAGAGATAGATTTCTCAATGGGAATGATAGACGGTATACCTTCTTTGATTTCACCTGCACAAAGAAGTCAATATAATCTTCCTACTTTCGATGGATTGAAAGATACTAAGTTTGAATTGACAACTCTCACCATTACTGAATATAACAATATTTCAAAAGTAAATGCCGAACCGATCTCCACATTAACAGATCCTACACTTTCAAACATCGGAATAAGCGCTAATAAAGTATATCTCTTTAAAACAGCCGATGGAAAGAAAGGACTGATTGCAATCACCAGTATGACAAAACGTACAGGCACAATCGAAACAGCAAATGGTGAATGGGTAAAAGATACAGAATACTACAGAGTAGTTATAACTACTAAAGTTATTGCTTAAAGCAGGCAATCACACAATACAAAAAGAAATCGGGCATTGCTTTATAGCCATGTCCCGGTTCTTTTTTATCTACATCTCCGTTTCACAAATCATGATTTCATTTGCACGAATATTATAATACACCAACAATTCCTTGATAATAAATGCCCAAGTAAGAAATTAATTCCTACTTTTGTAGCTTACTCTCAAACTAAGATGAAATTAAGATTCACTGCCTTAATCTTATTGCCTGCTATTTTCATCATTGCATCATGCAGTAACGATGAAAACGCAGACTATCCGGAAATTCAAGAAACCACTTCTCAGATTTCCCTTGCCATAGAGCCTTCTATCGAACAAAGCGAAATACCGATGGTACGTGCCAGCAGTTCTACCTCACGCGGTTTATACGCCATCAATGTATATTGGCAGGGCAAGGGCTTGACAAGCTACCAGCCCTATGTTTCCGGCTTATTCAACGACGTCAGCCAAATAGACATTAGCCTCATCGATGGATATAAGTACCGCTTTGACTGTTCTTTCTTAGAAGAAAGCGAACTTCCCTATTCCATTTCAGAAAACGGAATCACTAAATACGGTCGTCCTTTTGCCTTGGCAAAAGACGGTAATATCTATGCGCCTGTCACCAATAAATTGACAGTATCCTTGACTCCATTCGATACCAACACCCAGTTTTATCAAGGAGCATACTCCGGCAATACGGAAACAGAAGAAGGAGTGGTACTTCCATATCCATCCAATCACCGCTATTATGGAAGTAATACGGTTGACCTTACCCGAACAACCGAATCCCATGTTATTGTAAATATAGAGTTGCGCCGGGCATACTGTAACCTGTTGTTCGAATCCAAAGATATCCCTCAAGGAGATAAAATAGAAGTAACTTTATCCGGTACCAATCGGGCTTTCTATATCACAGGTACCGGAGGAAAAAACATCATACAATCGGAAGAACACCTGTTGGCACTGAATAAAACTGCCGATCGCTGGGGAGGCGCGATCAATGCCAGCGAATCGGTAGGCATTACCGTGCAATACTACTCTTCAACCACCCATGAGTGGCGTCTTATCTATCAGAATTCCCCCAGTATCACCTTAAAACGGAACAAACGGAACATCATCAAATTCGTCAATATAGACCAGGCAACCGGAGAAGGTAACATCCATATGGGCGAAGGTGAAATAACCGGTTCGCCCACTGATTCGGAATACCAGGAAATTTCTTAAAACAATCAACAAAACATAATATTACCATGAATTACTCAAAAAAAATATCCGTAGCTGCCATTCTGACTATTGCAATGTTAAGCTCGTGTATTAAAGACAAGGATCTGTCACAGATCACAAACAAGCCCGAAACTTATTCGGAAGTAGCTCTCAGCATCGGAGGTGAATGTAATACTACCGAAACGCCAATGTCACGTGCATCGGATCAGATAAGGGAAGTCTATGGTATCACCGTATCACAATGGATCAGAGATACAGGAGGCCGGCTGCAAAGCAAGCCTTATGCTTACGGAATATTTGACGACGTGAGTAACCTAAAACTAAATCTGCTGGACGGATATAAATACCGTGTCGCCTGCACCATGATAGAGAATGCCAAAGATTCTCTACAACATAAAGACAACAAATTTGCACGTCCTTTCTCACTCGACCGTAATGGAGAAGTATTTGGAGAAATAAAGAACCAATTCTTTCTGGCAGACCAGCCGGATGGTTCACAACTTTTCCTTTTCGATGCAGATAACAGCAAAATAGGAACAAAATACCAAAATGGTGTCTCACGCCCTTATATCAAGCGATATCACGGGGTCATCGATTCATTGGAAACAAAAACCACAGGCAATGAACTCGAATTGTACCGTCGCTATTTTGCCGTTAAATTCATAGCAAACGGTTTGCACGAGAACTACAGACTGGAAATTCAATTGGACGATTCTCCGAAATGGATATTGACACCGAAAAAGAATGAGACAGAATACACCTACGTCTCTTTTAAATCTCTAACCGGAAAAGTTATAACGAATAACATACTCTCTGAAAATGTATCTTTCAAGGTCGAGCTTTTTAAAGGAGACGAAAGTCAAGGAAAAGAAATCATGAAATACAACCGTTCTTTCAAACGAAACTACAGGTCGATGATTGCCATCAGTGACATAGACAACTTCGGTACGGACGCCGGCTTAAGTATCAAAATAGCCGACGAAGGCGAATTAGAAGATGACCCGGTTACCGACCTGCCATGGCAAGGGGGAATCTGATAAAATCAGACAATGCCTCATTATATAATCACTGTATATAAAACGTAATACTTCTCTATTTATGTCAGATATATTATAGATAGGCGAAAGTATATATTTTAGTCCTCACAACATCCGGATGTTTCGGGTAACAACATCCGGGTGTTTTAACCAACAACATCCGGATGTTGTGCATATAAGAAATATATATCCTATAACATAAGAATCTTTTAGATAAAATAACAATCCGTTTAAAGGGCAGCATAACAGACAAAGATGCTTTCGGGCAAATCGTAGAGGTGGCAGGCGGAACAACCGGTGAAATTGATAAAAAAGCCAAAGGAAAAAATAGTTTACGCATTGTAGAGGTGGAATTCCTGGAGAAACTATTTTAAAACAACAATAAAAAGAGCCCGGATGCAATCAGCATACCAGGCTCTTTATCAGAAAACATATTTTTATTTATTCAATTTTTCAGAATCGTCTCCCAATTGAATAAAAACAGTCTGTTTACTTTTACACATATGTGTCATTTACTTAATAATAACTTTTGTTACAGCATTATTCACTCTAACAACATAAAAACCGGCAGGCACATCAATAGTATTGGCACCGGCAGTAATCGCCTTATTTACAACCACCTGTCCGACTGCATTCACCACAAGTACTTGGGCATTTTCAGCAGCATCGATATTGATAGCTTTATCACCGGCGGCAACAATTGAAGAAGCACTTTCAACATCAGCAAAACCTACACCACCTTCGGATTCGACCACCTCAATTGGGAACAATTGCGGTTTCCCACCATACTTATTTACAATCGCAGTAATATCATATTTCTTATCATCTTCCGGTATAGAAACATCTGTAAAACGGGAATAAGCATTTACACTGCCACTAACATCGGTAATTGTATAGTTCCGGGTTGTACCATCGCGAACAATTGCAACATCCGAAATTTTAACTAATTTATTCATCAACTCCTCAGTTATATCTTGAACCTTAATCATAATCGGCTCAATAACCGTTCCCGGTACAGCAGGTTCAAACGTCTCTGCCATTGGTAACAACTGAGCAAGATCATTATATTCAGCAACTGTCCCCATGAATCCTGCAGGAATCGTATTTCCATTCTCATATTTTTGCCCGACCGTTCCATAAATTAAAGACGCTCCGGTCGCATCCTGAATAAATAAGTACGCTCCATTCTGGTAGATAACATCTACCGAATTGGCAAATTTAACAACTGTTTCCTTAGACGTCTCCTTAAAAGCAGCTATATTTTCAACCGCTACAGGCTCAGCAATTGTGTATGTGGCAGAAACAATATCGCTCTTGTCACCACCTTTCACTGCAATAGCTTTAATTGTCGTGGTAGTTTCTATTTTGATAGGACTACTATAAGTAGCAGAAGATGTAGTAGGATCACTATTGTCAGTTGTATAGTGAATAGTAGCATCCACTGTTCCGCAAGACAATTCAACCTCCTGAGCTACATAATAAGTACCTTCAGCAAGTGAAAATCTTGGTTCTTGAACACCAGTTGCAGAAGCTGTTGTAACTGTTATTGCACTAATTTTACCTGTATCAGCAAAAGTCAATACAACTACACCTTCCGAACCGATCCATGTAGGACTTGTGTAAGATCCATTATCAAATGTAAGGTGTTTAGCAGAAATAGCCGTACCTTCAAACTTAATTTCAGTAATAATCTCACCATTAGTAGTAGAAAACGTCAAAGTTGAAGTTTTATACCCACGAAGCTCAACCGCTCCTGTGTTAAGGGCCCAGAAACGAGTATCATTCTTAGCTACCTTTTTCGAAGTAATAACGACATTACCTGCCTCCAAAGTACCATCATTAAGATCTGTTCCCGAAGATGCAGCCGGCACCGCAAAACCAAACAAGTCAGGTTTTGTCAAATCAAAAGTTACTTCTCCTGCATTTGCCATACTCAAAGCAGCAACTACTGTAAATAATGAAAGTAATAATTTCCTCATAATTATAATGTTTTTAAAGATTACTCTACAAAGTTATGTAATATTTTAAATCCATCAAGTGTCCAATATTTAAAATATCAAAATGTTACAGTATTGTCATATTAAAAAAGCGTTCTAAAAAAAGAAAAGCCTGACAAATGGTATTCTGTCAGGCTTTTACTTACTATATTGTAAAATATCAATTCTTGTTCGCGCGCTTACGCTCTGTCTCGTCCAGAATCACTTTGCGCATACGCATTGCTTTCGGAGTTACCTCTACATATTCATCTTCCTTGATATATTCCAAGGCTTCTTCCAAAGAAAACTGTACGGGAGGAATCAAACGGACTTTTTCATCCGAACCGGAAGCACGCATATTGGTCAGTTTCTTCGATTTAGTGACATTTACCACCAAATCATTATCATGAGAATGCTCTCCGACTACCTGTCCGGCATATACCTCTTCTTGCGGGAAAATAAAGAACTTACCGCGATCCTGCAACTTATCAATAGCATAAGCAAATGCCGTTCCGCTCTCCATAGCGATAATAGAACCATTGGTACGACGTTCTATTTCTCCTTTGTACGGTTGATATTCTTTGAAACGGTGAGCCATGATCGCTTCACCGGCAGAAGCAGTCAACACATTGGTACGCAAACCGATAATACCGCGTGACGGCATATCGAACTCCAAATTTACCCGTTCACCGTTGCTTTCCATCATCGTCATTTCGCCCTTACGACGAGTCACCATATCGATTATTTTACTTGAATATTCTTCCGGCACATTGACTGTCAATTCTTCGATAGGCTCGCACTTCACACCGTCGATCTCTTTATAGATAACCTGCGGCTGACCTACCTGCAACTCATATCCCTCACGACGCATCGTCTCGATAAGCACAGACAGATGGAGCACACCACGACCGGAAACCACCCATTTACCATCTTCTTCACTCTTACGAACACGAAGCGCCAGATTCTTATCCAACTCTTTCATCAAGCGGTCATGAATATGGCGTGAAGTCACGAATTTACCATCCTTTCCGAAAAACGGAGAATCGTTGATAGCAAACAACATACTCATCGTAGGCTCATCGATAGCGATAGGCGGCAATGCTTCCGGATTTTCATAGTCACAGATAGTATCACCAATCTCAAAACCGTCGATACCCACCAAAGCACAGATGTCACCGGAAGAAACCTCGGTCGTTTTCACGCGTCCCAGTCCCTCAAAAACATGTACCTCCTTGATTTTTGTCTTTACAAAACTACCGTCCCGTTTAGCCAACGATACATTCATGCCTTCTTTTAAAGTACCACGATGCACACGGCCTACTGCAATACGACCTGTATATGAGGAATAATCGAGTGAGGTAATCAGCATCTGAGGTGTACCGTCCAATTGTGTAGGAGCCGGGATGTTCTCGACAATGCAATCCAGCAACGGAGTGATAGATTCTGTAGGCTTTTGCCAGTCAGTACTCATCCAACCATTCTTAGCCGAACCATAGATGGTTGGAAAATCAAGCTGTTCTTCCGTCGCATCCAAGCTGAACATGAGATCAAATACCATCTCATGAACTTCGTCCGGACGACAGTTCGGCTTATCCACCTTATTTATCACAACGATGGGTTTCAAACCGATTTCCAACGCTTTCTGCAACACAAAACGCGTCTGAGGCATCGGCCCTTCAAAAGCATCCACTAACAGGATGCACCCGTCAGCCATATTAAGTACACGTTCTACTTCGCCACCGAAGTCACTGTGCCCCGGAGTATCAATAATGTTAATCTTAGTTCCGTTATAAGTGATAGAAACGTTTTTAGAAAGAATCGTAATCCCCCGTTCGCGTTCCAAGTCATTGTTATCCAGAATTAGTTCACCGTTCGTCTGATTGTCACGGAATAAATTTCCGGCCAAAAGCATCTTGTCGACTAACGTCGTTTTCCCATGGTCAACATGGGCAATAATTGCAATGTTTCTAATATTTTGCATATAATACCTATTATTTGGGCACAAAGGTACGAAAATGGATTAGAAAATATATACTATACAACAAAATATTTCCTGCAAAACGTTGTGAGATATAAAGATAATGGCTATCTTTGCACGCTCAAAAGAAAAATTTTATATATTTAAAAAATCTAAGAATTATGTATTTAGATGCTGCTAAAAAGCAAGAAATCTTTGAAAAGTACGGAAAGTCTAACTCTGATACTGGCTCAGCTGAGGCGCAGATAGCTTTGTTTTCATACCGTATTTCTCACCTGACTGAGCACATGAAGCTCAACAGAAAAGATTATAGTACAGAAAGAGCTTTGACAATGTTGGTAGGTAAGCGTCGTCGCTTGCTCGACTACTTGAAAGCAAAAGATATCGAAAGATATCGTGCTATCATCAAAACTCTTGGATTGCGTAAGTAATCTATTTGTTCTGAACAAAATTGAAAAGGCCGTTCCCTTACAAAAGGAAACGGCCTTTTGTTATTCTGTGCAAAATTGACATTTTTCACTATTATAATTGCTGCGATATAAAGAATTTGTTATTTTTGCACCCTAACGATTTTAAATTATAACCTTATTAAGATTAAATACTATCAATATGGATACAAGCAAGATTGTCGGAGAAAAAATCAAAGCACTCCGCGAAGACAAATCGATTACCATAGAAGAACTGGCCCAGCGCTCCGGTTTGGCTATCGAACAGGTGGAACGTATTGAAGGAAATATCGATCTCCCCTCTTTGGCTCCGCTTATCAAAATAGCCCGCGTATTGGGGGTACGTCTCGGAACATTTCTTGACGATCAAGACGAAACAGGGCCTGTGGTATGTCGCAAGGAAGAGGCAAAAGATACAATCAGTTTCTCCAACAATGCCATTCACTCGCGCAAGCATATGGAGTACCATTCTTTGTCAAAATCGAAAGCGGACCGCCATATGGAGCCATTCATCATCGATGTAGCTCCGACATCGGACAATGATTTTGTTCTTTCCTCTCATGAAGGAGAAGAATTCATTATTGTAATGGAAGGTATTATGGAAATCAGCTATGGCAAAGCCACCTATCTGCTCGAAGAAGGAGACAGCATTTATTATGATTCCATCGTCCCTCACCACGTACATGCCTACGAAGGTCAGGCTGCAAAAATCCTGGCAGTAATTTATACACCTATTTAAAGATGGGAAAATGGAGATGGGAGAATAGAGAAGTACTATGCAGCATGATAGCGCAGTTTGCCTCTCCCATCTCCATTCTTCCCCCTTTCCTTTCTTAATCATTAATTATGCAATTATACAATCGAACTCTTGGTCAATGGCTTGAGCATTGGGCAGAAACAACCCCTGACAAAGAATATATAGTATACTCCGACCGGAACCTTCGCTTTACATGGAAACAGTTCAACCACCGTGTAGACGATATGGCAAAGGGACTTATCGCCATCGGAGTAGAAAGAGGGACGCACGTTGGCATTTGGGCGGCAAACGTTCCCGACTGGCTTACCCTCTTATATGCCTGTGCAAAGATAGGTGCCGTTTATGTAACGGTAAATACCAATTACAAACAGGCGGAACTGGAATATCTTTGCCAAAATTCCGACATGCATACACTCTGCATCGTAAACGGTGAAAAAGACAGTGATTTCGTACAAATGACCTACACCATGCTCCCGGAACTTAAAACTTGCGAACGCGGTCATTTGAAAAGCGAACGCTTCCCATATATGAAAAACGTTATCTACGTTGGGCAAGAGAAATACAGAGGTATGTACAATACCGCAGAAATTCTTCTGTTGGGAAATAATGTAGAAGATAAAGAGTTAACCCAACTCAAGAACCAGGTAGATTGCCACGATGTGGTAAATATGCAATACACATCGGGAACCACCGGTTTTCCTAAAGGAGTAATGCTCACCCACTACAATATCAGCAATAACGGATTTCTTACCGGTGAGCACATGAAATTCACGGCAGACGATAAATTATGTTGCTGTGTCCCTCTATTCCATTGTTTTGGTGTAGTATTAGCCACCATGAACTGCCTGACCCATGGTTGTACCCAAGTGATGGTAGAACGTTTCGATCCGCTTGTAGTACTGGCATCCATTCACAAAGAACGCTGTACCGCACTCTACGGAGTTCCTACCATGTTCATAGCCGAACTGCATCATCCGATGTTCGACATGTTCGATATGTCCAGTCTCCGCACAGGAATTATGGCAGGTTCGCTTTGTCCCGTCGAACTGATGAAACAGGTAGAAGAGAAAATGTACATGAAAGTGACCAGCGTATATGGGCTCACCGAAACCGCTCCGGGCATGACAGCCTCCCGTATTGACGACCCGTTTGATGTCCGTTGTAATACTGTAGGACGTGATTTCGAATTTACGGAAGTAAAAGTTATCGATCCGGAAACAGGAGAAGAATGTCCCATAGGCGTACAAGGAGAAATGTGTAATCGTGGATACAACACCATGAAAGGATATTATAAGAACCCGGAAGCTACGGCGGAAGTACTCGATAAAAACAACTTCCTGCATTCAGGTGATCTCGGTATCAAAGATGAAGATGGGAATTACCGTATCACAGGACGCATTAAAGATATGATTATTCGTGGAGGAGAAAATATTTATCCGCGTGAAATAGAGGAATTCCTTTACAAACTCGAAGGAGTAAAAGATGTACAGGTTGCAGGTATCCCCTCCAAGAAATATGGTGAAGCCGTAGGTGCTTTCATCATTCTCCATGAAGGAGTGAAAATGCACGAATCCGATGTAAGAGAATTCTGCAAAAACAAAATATCCCGTTATAAAATTCCTAAATATGTATTCTTTATCGATGAATTTCCAATGACAGGAAGTGGTAAAATACAGAAATTCAAACTGAAGGATTTGGGATTACAGCTTTGCAAAGAACAAGGCATCGAAATCATATAAACCGGTTTTATTCAAAAAATCCGCTTCATAAATCATTATAAATCTGAATACAAAAAATATAATGATTTGTGAAGCGGATTTTTTAATGTACCCTTCTTACTCTTATCTGACAATTATCTTCTCCACTACATTTATTCCATTCTTAGATAAACGAACGAAGTAGAAACCTTTGTCCCATGAAGATACCGGAATTATCGTCTGATCATTTTCCATAGTACCATTCCATACTATCATTCCTGAAGCATTATAAATCATAATCCGTGTATTTGCCGGAGCCATTACGCTCAATTGTTCATGAACCGGATTGGGAGATAAAAGAATTCCATCAAGTTCCACATCTTTCTGCAAACCGGTACCACCGTCACCTTTCGCCTCTCCAGCAAGAATTGATTGACCCGGATTTTCATTATATCCATATTTATCTATTGTGAAATAAGATCCATCTTCCGCCACTGTGATTTCAAACCAACCATATAAATCTTTGCCCAAATATTCGAAACAGAAACCGGCATATGCCGTCTTACCACACCAATCAGTATACTCCCGTGTAGCAATATCCAATTGATCAGGATATGTACCGGGAATAACCCAATTAGAATTGCCCCCTATTATAGTCCCCTTAGCTAAAGGAGCAATATTCCTTGTATTCGACAGGCAGACCATTGGTTTCATATAGGTTTCCAGTTTTAAATGCCGCGCAGCAAACTCCCACGCCCCATAAGCATTTTCCGACACAATAGGAGCCGTAAAATAGGTCCAACTTCCATAATCAGCGCCGGCACCTATCTGCAAATCTTCAACAATAATCTTATAAGAATCAAGGAAATTAAAAGTCAACTGTAAAGACAAATTAGATATATCCGAGTGAGTGAATATCATCGGCTCCAATGTCAATTCTGAAATATCAAGATCCTTGGCATCATGACGTTCCGCCTTCCCAGTAAAAGATAAAATTGCTTTTTTAGCGGAAACAACTTCTAATTTGGATACCAACCCCGTAGGAACAGTCATCCGATAATCCGTTCCCATCGCCAACTCACCGGTCCTTTTGAATGTATTGTCTCCCATAATAACAAGATTAACGGTCTGGGTAATGGTTCCATCATTCAGTTCGCTGTCTTCCGTCACCGATGTTCCTCCGTATACCATCTCTGCTTTAGACAGGGTTTTCCCTTTTTGACCCGCCATAATTGTCTCTCCAGGTGCCTCATTGAAAGCATAATCAAGGAGAGTGAAGGAATTTCCGTCATCGGCAACCGATACCCTCATCCAGCCATATAGTGTCTCGCCCGGAAGAGTACCTTCAAACTGAATGCCCACAAATGCTATTTTACCTTTCCAAGCGTCATAGCCTTTAGAAACTAAAGTTCCAAGATTAGGATATTGATCAATCCCCGTTGACCACGTAGACGAAGCACCGATCTCCTCACCATAATCGACTACAGTCAAGTTGGTTCTTGCTCCCATCATTTCCTTACCATATGATTCGATAAACAAATATCCATAATAATTTCCGGCATTACTATTCCACATCAAACCAAAGTCCGAATGTTCATATCTGGAATCCAACTGAAGAAACTCCCAACCATAAGCCGAAGATATACGAATATCCTCACAATCAACATATTTAATGGCATAAGATGCCCGGCATTCCAAAGTTACGGGTAATTTACAATCATATAATTCACCACTGGACAACATACCATTTTTGAAGATCACATATAAATTTATATTTTGGTCATTAGATATGGCCTTCCCCTCAAAAGACAGTGTTAGTCGCGTATCATTCACTCGTTGTAATTTTGCAGTCAATCCTTCCGGTAATCTTTCCACTGTAAAATCGGTATTATACACAAAATCCTTATTAGCCAACGTACCATTCATCAATGTAAAGTCAAAACTTCCATCAAAAGATCCGTCATTGGCCGGAGCCTCCAAAATATCTCCCCTATTAGAAAGTGCAATGCGTTTTGTTTTATTGTCTGTAAAAAAGACTTGCTTATAAGTATCCTCCTGCCATAACTCTATGCGTGCCGGATGATCCAAAGCATCCAACATCCTATCCACCTGTCCTTTAGTAAACATGGAAGTACGCACATAAGAATAATTCATATAATTGGTCCAATTCGTCAAATCTCCCTCACAGTTCCGGTCTGTTGCCCCCATCAACGGTTGATCGGCCTTAGGAGTATCTTCCACCCAGTCTCCCGGATTAGGTTCTCCCGCTTTATTCAGGTTACATCCGTCGGGCCATGCTCCGCTATTATCATCAAAGGTATGTGCAAGATTCAAAAAATGTCCGAATTCATGAGTCAGTACACGCCGAAAATTCTCATCCGTATTCGTACCGATATATGCACCGTTATATACCACACGTGCCAAATTCTCATCCGTCATTTCGATATCCGGATACCAGGAAACACCCGAATTATTAGTCACTCCGTCCCCATAAAGATCATTCATTATATACACATTCATATATTTATGATTATCCCATGCATACAAAGCCATACGGGGTGCATAATAATTACCAAATCCACTTTCGAGACGATGGTACAAAATACCGGTCGTTGCCTCTCCCTGAGGTCCTTTTTCTGCCAATTTAAAAGTAATATTCATATTGGCCTGCCTCATATTAAAATCCGGATTATCATCTCCGGTATTCGTCGTTACACCTTGAAAATCTTCATTCGTTTTCCTTAAAGCATCCTTTATAATCTCATCATTAATGGTAGCCCCGTTAAAATCCACACCAAAAATATGGAATACCACCGGAATTACATAATGATCCGGACGCTCCGCTACTACTCGTGTCCGGCAAGGAACCTTATGCCGTTCCAATGCCTGCGGATTTTCTTCAAAAAAAGTTTTGATCTGTTCGTGAGCGCGACACGGCAAAGGTGCTCCGGGTCTATATCCGGGTATATTTTGTGCCGTTCCTCCCATAGCTGCCAACAAATACACTAATGCAGCCAAGTGACATTTTCTGTTGTTCATTTTAAAAAAATTTGTTATTCATATTAATAGATACAGTTCACATTCGTTCTTTTTCCCTTTGCCCATACTCTTCATACAACATCAAAAGATGTGCAGCAGACCAACTGAAGTGCGGCGCTTTCAATCGCTCACCCGTATGGGCTTCATAATTCTCATGTATCGCCCCATTTCCTTTTAAGCCGTTCAACCGGTCAAAGACTTGCCGGGTATATTTATCCGCCTCTTTCACATAACCGTATTTTCTCAATCCGGAAATGGCAAAGTAAGTCTGGTCCAACCAAATCGGACCTCTCCAATACCCTTTAGGCATAAAATCCGGATTATCGGCAGCCACGGTAGGAAAAGGAATATATGTTGAAAATTTCGTTGTGTCCTCCAATTGTCTCATGACACCACTCGTTTGCGCTTCCGTAGCAATACCGGTCCAAAGAGGAATATACGCTTCACTACCGGCCACTTTTACAAAAGTTCCATCCATACGTCTGTCAAAAAAGAATCCGGCATCTTCATCATAAAAATAAGTCCGTATGGAATCTGTACGATCTTTTTCATCAAATGCCTGTCCCGATACGTTCGCCAGTTTCTTCAACAGCTTATATTCGTAAGCCAGAAAAGCATTCAGATCAACCGATTCCTGATCAAAACTCCAGGCAGTATCACTATTCTTCACCATCCGGGCATCATCAAACCGGATAGCATTATCCATACCACTTTCCCAAGCAGCTGCTTCAAGAGTACCGTCAACTGATCCAAATTCACAAATTCCATTTGAATTATGATCACGGTCGATATACCACCAACGATAATAATTCAATAACTGAGGATACATCTCTTTTACAAATGAAGTATCCCCGGTTTCTTCGAAAACACGATCCACAGCCCATGCCGCCAAAGGCGGTTTACTATCTCTCGCATTATTTTCACGGATATCCGTATAAATACAATCAATAATCATTCCATTGTCCAACTGATAATCAAACATCGCCCGTATCTGGTTCTTCGCCAGTTCCGGAGCAAAATCGGCAAGCGCAGCAGCATGCTTCCAAGAATCCCACGCCCAGAAGCCCATAAAATACCCCACAGCATGGGAAGGTACAACCCCTTCATGCAGTAGCCCGGCCCGACTGCTACGCCAATTAGAAATTAATGTGACAACCGCTTTGACAGCGATCCGATTGTATTCTTCGGGCATATCGGAACGTAACACCTTTCCCAAATATCCATTCCAGCGCTGATAATGTTTTTCAATGTATCCCGCAGGATGAGCTTCCATATCACCAATCGCCCCAAAATCAAAACTTCGTATCTGTGGATTATCCAAAAAAGACATAATCACATATACTGTACGCTCTGGAGCTGTTCGTGCTTCATATCCATCATTCGAAAGAGTAATTTTCGTACGGTCGGGAAAAGTAAGCATACATTGTTGACCGGAAGACAAAGACAAGACACATGAATTATTAACTACATTGCAAGTACTCCGTTCGCTTATCCGACCCGAAAAGCACAAAGACTGTTCATCCTCCAAAACACACTCCAACAATACATTAGACCGGTCTATAAAAATCAACCGTTGAGTGATCACTCCTTTTTCCATTGATGAACGCATAAATAATTCCCCCGGAAAATAATTCACCGAGTCTGCATGGAAGACCGCATCCGGATATTCCGTCAGTCCCACTGTCAAGAGCGATTTGGAAATCCAGCGACGGCTCTCCAAGTCGAATGGTCCACAAAATCCATTTATCCATTGCTCTTTCTCTGGTAGAGTAAATCCCATCCAGGAACCCTGATCAGAAAACCATCCTTTACCAAAAGCCGAATCATTGGGAGTGTAAGCTATGTCGAGAATATTTCCATATTCATGCACCAAAGAATTATAAGCCACCGGTTTCCGCTCCGAGCAGTTTATAAAAAACATAACCGCCCCAACTAATCCGCAAATTCTCATTATCAGTTTTTTCATCATCTCTATTCTTTAGTTAAAACCATATTTGACGTGCCTGTTTACTTATGCTCTCTGAGGTATCGACCGGCTGTATAACAAAGCTATACTTCCGGGGAAGAGGTGTAATCGTATATTCCGGATGAACTTGAGCCCCCCAGCTATTATCTCCACCGACACCCATTTGTAACAAATCTATATTAACCCAAACCAAATCTCTCTTTTTAATACTTCCTCCGTGCCTGCGCTCTATCTCAAAAGGAACATAGTTTATATCATCCTGCATAAAATTCCATGCACTTACAGACAAAGGTTCTGTTCCCACAAACAACAGCCCCTCCCCTTCTGTATTACAAAGAGAAAACCAACGTGTATCACATTTATTAGCAGTTTCCTGCGCACGAACATAGGGATGGTATTGTTCCCACACACCGGATTGATATACCCCTACCGCAGCAGACATTTTCCGATCAGCATAATTCTCATGCGGCCCCCTGCCCAACCAAGACATACGGTCATACTCCTTTGTTAGTATCATACGCATTCCGAACCGGGGCATCTCCGACAGAGGTTTATTTCCGGGTGTAAAGGCCATCTCGACCTTTATTATACCATTCCCCAAAATATGATAAGTCATCTGTATCGCAGATTCCTGTTCCTGCAAATAATAATCGGCAACGACAATAACCAATGAACTATCCGGTTCAACCTGCATATCCAGTTTAAGCAGTTTACTATTTTTCATCGGTTCTTTCCAACCGATACAACGTGATAGAAGCCCGCTCGGTACATCATTATCAGTCGACGGACGCCAAAAATTAGGCTGTAAACCTGCAAGAAGCATCTCCTCACCCTTATACTTTAAAGAAATCATTTCTCCCGAAACTGCAGAAAATTCTACATCAAATTCTTTATTACCAATCTTCAACCCATTCTCTTGCCGGGATACCACTATCGGTTCATGAGTTACCATTTTCACCCCTTCCTGTCTCTCAACAGGGAGCTGCCACTGATCCATCGCAACTATAAAATCTTTCGAAACATGCGGTTTGTCATTTTTCAACAAAGTTTCTACTTTCAAAAAATATTCTCTTGAATCCGGCTTGATTTTCCGAAACGGAACAGTCATCTCCATATGAGAGTGGGGAGGAATCACCGGAAAATCAATTTCACCGGTTTGTTCCTCTTCTCCGTCCGCTTCAATTGTCCACCGCATATAATAACCGGATAAATCTATAAAATCATGGCGGTTGGTAACAAGCAGTTTGTTATCAGCAAACGGAACAGGCTCACAATGTACATGTTGATAAACTTTTTTTACCTCCCATATGTGCGGATGAAGCGAACGGTCGGCTGCCACCAAACCATTGGCACAAAAATTGGAATCATTAGGTACTCCCACATATCCCATATCGCCTCCATAAGCCCAGATAGGATGACCTTCCTGATCTTTTTCTGCAAAAGTCTGATCCACCCAATCCCAGATAAAACCTCCCTGCAGATTGTCATATTTATAAATTAAATCCCAGTAATCCTGAAGATTTCCCGTACTGTTTCCCATAGAGTGTGCATACTCACACATGATCAGCGGCCTTGCTTTGCGTTCATTCACAAACTCCCTTAACCACCAGATACGAGGATACATCGGGCAATAAATATCCGATAACCCTTCCCGGCGTGCACCCTCATATTGCACAGGACGGCTGGGATCAAAACCTTTCGTCCAATGATATAAGGTTTCAAAATGTTTTCCGTAGCCGGATTCATTACCCAATGACCAAGTGATAATAGCCGTAAAATTCCTGTCACGCATCACCATACGTTTCATACGTTCCATAAAAGCATGTTCCCAATCCGGATTATCAGCCAAAGTTCCGTCTTCATGATATTCCATTCCATGTGATTCTATATTAGCTTCATCAATCATATAAAGTCCATATTCTTCACACAGTTCATACCATTCCGGCCTATTGGGATAGTGACTGCAACGAACTGCATTAATATTAAACTGCTTCATCATCTTCACATCTTTCAGCATGGTCTCTAACGTCAATGTCCGACCATGAAGAGGATCATGTTCCTGCCTGTTTACCCCTTTAATGAGAATAGGAACATTGTTTACTAAAAGTTGCCCGTTACGCATTTCAATCGTACGAAAGCCGACACGATGCCGGAATGTTTCCAACATTTTCCCCTCTTTATCCGTCACACTGACCAGCATTGTATAAAGATAAGGTGTCTCCGCACTCCACGCTTTCACATTCGGAACAAGATGTTTAAAGTTAAAAAGAGTATCGGATGGAGAAGTTACCGTCTTTTGATCGGCATACAATAGCTCATTTCCATCCATTAATTTCAATTGAAGCCGGTTCCCAATGGAATTATCAGATAATTTCATCGTAACCCCCAATTGAAAATCACCATCTCTATAATCCTTATTCAATGGAGCCGATATCTTAAAGTCCTTTACACGGCATGTAGGACGTGCCACCAGATATACACTTCTCTCGATACCACTATATTTCCAATAGTCCTGCCCTTCCAGATAAGAACCGTCACTATAACGGAATACCTGAACTGCTATCTTGTTTTTACCCGGTCGAAGAAAAGAAGTTACATCAAAATGAGATGGTAACCGGCTATCTTCACCATAACCAACCAATTTACCATTTACCCAACAGTAAAAAGCCGACTCAACCCCTTCAAAATCTAAAAAGACATCCATCTCTTGAAAAGATACCGGTACGATAAACTCACGGACATAAATTCCCACCGGGTTATAATCCGACGGGACGAAAGGAGGATCAGCCGGAAAAGGATACTTCACATCCGTATAAATCGGAGCATCAAATCCTTGTAACTCCCAACTCCCGGGAACTTGGATACTTTTCCATTTCCGTACATTAAATTTCTCATTAAAAAAATCCTTCGGGCACTCATCCACATTTCTCGAGTAAAGGAATTTCCAGGTTCCATCCAATGACATTCGTCGTTCATTCGACTGTAAATCATTGGCCAGGGCTTTCTCCTCAGAAGAAAAAGGAATAAAATGAGCACATGCCGGTTCCCTGTTTATACCGCAAACTTGAGGATCCTGCCAAGGAACTACTTGTTGTTCTGCCAATAGAAGTGTAGAACAGAACAAACTATTAATAATAAGACACAAAATATGTTTTCCCATATTTATTATAATTTAGATTGAACATAGTAACGTCACTAAAAAAGGAACTAAAAAATCCAACGTACAGCCGTGAAAAATAGAAACAATAACATATTCCTGTCCCGAGCAGCGGGTTATTATCGGCAAAGTGGTATCCATCGTTGTGGCACCTCCTACTGAAATAGGCGCAAGTTTTCCAAAAAAACGAACTAAAAAAGGAGCGGCCAGTAAAGCAATGATTTCTCTCATTATATTAGATAGCAAAGCAATCGTACCGAGTTCCGCATTTTTATATTCCGTGATAATGATACTTGATAATGAATAATATCCGAAACCGGCCCCCACTGCCATACAATCAACAGAAGAATGCCTTTCAAAAAAGAAACTACTGACATAGCAACCGGCAAGTGTCCCTAAAATCGTACATACAGGAAGTAAAAAGAATTTCGGGGAAAGTCTTCTGAAACTCAATAGTATATGAGGATTATTACCAATGCTAATACCCACACAGAACATCAAAAAACACAATGCATAAAAGCTCAGATTAAACTGCTCCAATCCGGATGGATAAAGGTCAAAACAACTCAATAATATTCCTACGGCAAAGAACAGTACAATAATAAGACTGTCTCTCATTCTTCACCTCCTTTCAGCTTTCCGGTCGAAATAAAAATCCATAACCACCAAGCACACAATACACTACCCCCGACAGCAGCCAGAGTAATAACCAATGCTTCCAACCCTAACGAATGCAAACCTTCAATGATCATTTTATTATCTCCTACTTCTGTACCCAAAAGAAACAGCAGTATCCAGATCAAAAAAGTAATTACACGATATATAAAGTTAAGTTTTCTTTTGCGGAAAAGATATCCGGTCAGTACTCCGCACAGCATAAGTCCGATAATAAGGAATATAAACATATGTATCAAGCTAAGTTTATTGAACAACTACCTTAAAAAAATCATCCCGCCTTTTCGCTTTCTCGTCATACACGATCCGGAGAATATAATTACCCGGAGGTAAAGGCGTCACATCAATCTTAGAGATATTACCCGAATGCCCGAACCGTTCACAACCCTCCATATCATAAATAAAACACCGACTAATAGAAGTAGCACTTTCAATATATAAATTATCAGCTACCGGATTCGGATAAACCTTTGCCGTTCCAACTCCTTCTTCACTACTTATAAAGCCACTACTCTGCGTTGCCACCAATCCGTAATCACAAGCTATCCCACTATCCACCCAGCCACAAGGATCTGTTCCATCCGCTTCATCGGTCACAAAATGGAGGAACAACCTGAACTTCAGCTTTTCCCCTTTCACCAAACTTTCAGGAATAGTGACTGAAAACCGACAGATATGCTCTTTGCCTCGTTCCCCTATCGGACTAATCAATTTAGTATCGATCAGCTCTGTTTCTTCCAGTTCGTAATTCCTATTCCAATCAATCCAAAGTCTCAATTTATAAGTATCCGAATCACCCGAATCCCAATTCACAACCGTAGCCTTCAGTTGGTAAGTCTTGCCGTTTTCCACTTCAGCCGTATATTCCGATGAATAATCTGTCCACCCCGTCTCTGAATAAGACATTTTGTGATGTATATTTTCGAACTCTACTTCCTGAATGTATGCATAATTCCGATAATCCGATTGGAACAGACACAAATCGGTTGACTTAGCATCCAACACACCAGCCTCACGATACAACATCAGCAAATGAGCTGCCGACCAACTGAAATGTGGTGATTTTAATCTCTTTCCGGTATTTGTCTCATAGTTTTCATGAATGGGAGCATCTCCACGTAAACCATTCAATCGGTCAAAAACCCGCTTGGTGTAATCATCAGCCAATTGTGCATAACCATAGTTTCTCAGTCCTCGTATACCGAAATAGACTTGATCTAACCAAATAGGACCCCGCCAATAACCATTCGGAGAAAACTGCGGATGATCCGCCGTCACTGTAGGAAAAGGAATATAAGTAGAGAACTTCAACGGATCAGTGAAATAAGGTAATACCGCTTTAGCTTGTTCCGGGGTAGCTATTTGTGTCCAAAACGGGATATATGCCTCACAGCCCTCCACCTTTACAAAGTCTCCACCTTTCAATTTTCTGTCATAGAAGAATCCTTTCTCAGCATCAAAGAAGTAATCTGCAACAGATGCCGTCCGGTCCGGTTCCACAAATTCATATCCGGCAATTATGGCCAATTCTTTCAATAAGCGGTATTCATAAGCCAGATAAGCATTCAAGTCAACAGACTCTTGGTTTAAACTCCAAGCTCCCACACCATTACTTACCATAGAAGAACGATCAAATCGGATGGCATTGTCCATTCCACTTTCCCAAGCCGCTGCCTCGAGTGTACCATCTACCGCCCCGAATTCACAATACCCATTCCGGTCGTGATCTCTATATTTATACCACCATTGGTGATAATGCAATAGTTTAGGATATATCTCTTTCACAAAATCGGCATCTTGCGTCGATTTATAGATTTCACTCACTGCCCAAGCTGCTAAAGGAGGCTTACTATTACGCTCATTGTTCTCATTCTTATCTATATAAATACAATCAATAATCATCCCTTCCGGCGTTTGATAATCAAACATGGCACGAACCTGATTCTTTGCTAATTCCGGTTCGAACCAGCTCAGTGCCACTGCATGCTTCCAAGAATCCCACCCCCAAAAACCGATAAAATAACTCATTGCATGAGAAGGTATCACTCCATCGTGAAGCAGGTCTCCTCTCGATGCCCGCCAATTGGACAACAAAGTGACCATTGCCTTTACAGCAATCCGATGGTATTCAATGGGCATTTCCGGACGTAGCACGGATTTCAAATACCGAAACCACCGATCTTTATGATTAGCAATACACGCATCAGGGCGTTCTATCATATTCTGTAAAAAAGCTGTATATCCTTCCGGTCGCTGTGATTCATAGAAATAAGAAATTGCCGCATAGCCTTTCATCCCCTTGGGAAGTACAGCCTGAAACTTTGAATTTTCATAAGATAGCTTAAAATCTGATGAGAATGTGACAGTACACAATTCTCCGGTGAAGAGGGTCATAGAAAGGACATGATCCGTCAGTTGAACCTGTTTTATACCACTCAACGAGCCATTGAGAACATAGAGATTCCGCATTGCCGCTTCGCAGCTCCATAGTGCCGTATAGCGATCAACGAAAAATAAACGTTGCTGTATGTTCCCCATGTCGGAAGAAGAAGACATATAAAGTTCCCCCGGCGCATAAGACACCTCCACAGGTTTAAACATTTCTGTTTTTACATTAGGGGTAAATCCGACTTGCAACAAAGCGTCCGAAATCCATAAACGATGATCCAATTCAAAAGGACCGCAAAATCCATTCACCCAGTTATCCTCAGACGGTAAGGTAAAACAGACCCAGGCACCGGAATCAGAAAAGCCGCCCGTAAAATAATCATTACTATAAGGAGTATAACGGATGTCCAGAATATTTTTGTAAGAGTCTACACTATAAATATCATTGTGCCCCATAGCTGATATTGATATAGAAAAACAAACTATATAAAACAGCAATCGTACTATTCTGAATCTAAAAATTCCCATAAATATCAGCATTATTATAATATAGAAATAAGAACCGGCTCGATATTCATTACCGGTTTCGTACTCTCGATAAATATTTTTATCAAGCCGGTTCTATTACACAGTTTCTAAAATGTTATTTGATAATTATATTAGCGCACTTAATCTCAGCACCGGATTTTACCTTCAAAATATACATCCCCGAAGCGTTTCCAGTTACATCAATCACATTTCTATCTACAATACCTTTCTGAACAAGTCTGCCATCAATACTATAAAGCATATATTCACTGGCATCCTCCAAATTAACAGAAAGTTCCCCCTCTGTGGGATTAGGATAAACCACAAACGAATCAGATTGAATGTTTTGGATAGAAGAGGCACCGCTAAGATCTACAGTATAATCCTGTAATACTCCACCATCTTGAGTACAACAAGGATCTGTATAAGGTACATCCGGAGTCTTATAGTGCAGATATGCACGCATAGTAACTGTTTTTGCAGCATCTGTAGGAACCGTAATCTTACCTGTAACCACCTTAAAAGAAGTCTGTCCGGGCTTTCCTACCATTATTGATTTCTGAAAAGCGGTTTCACTTGCTGTCAACTGGCTATCCCCATTCCAGTCAAAAAATGCAGTTACATAATATTCATCTCCCGCACCGGATGAAAAGTTACATACAGTAATTTTCAATTCATACTCTTTTCCGGGTTCTAATTTTACAACTCTGTCTTTATCCAGCGTATAATCAGCATACATAACCGTTTCATCATACGTATTAGAACCTATTTCTCCATTCCACCCTTCCGGAGTAGTAGACGATTCACTTACCATTCCATTAATCTCGACTTTCGAGATGCAGGCATAGGCACCCCAAGTTAATTCCGGTCTGCACAACTGAGATTGAGCCATCATCTGCCCTGCTATCATACTAAACAGCAAAAAGCAACAAAGTAAACTTTTTTTCATAATCCAATTTTGTTTTAATAAATTAATAATTTAATAGAATAAGCCGGTAGACAACACCTGCCTACCGGCCGGTTTTATTTATCTTAAAATTACAGTTCTCTGTAAAATAGATTCTTTAGTCTCTATTTTCAGAATATACATACCTTTGACCTGTCCGCTAATATCGATTACTGAATCCGATACGCTCCCTTCCTGAACCAAACGACCATCCACACTATAAAGTCGATATCTGCAAACATTCGTATCTGTGCCACTTATATGTAAAATACCATCTGTCGGGTTTGGATATACATTCCATTCATCCATGTGCTTATCCGTAATTCCGGTCGGGTCTGGAGAAACAATTACATAATACTCTTCCAGTTGACCGTTCTCAACGGTTCCACAAGGTAACTCACCAGCCATACTGTTTGCATCCCCATAATGGATAAATACACGCATATGTAAATTTTGCTTTACAACGACATCTTCAGGGGCTTTCCATTTAAACTCAACGGTAGTAGGACTACCTGCTGCTCCAATAGCGGGAATAGCTATCTTTTGTGATTCCGACTTTTCCAATATCCTGTTATTATTCCAGTCTATATAAGCACGCAATACATAACTGTCCTTCGGGTGAGAATTTAAATTGGCATAAGTTACTTTCATCACATATTCCTTCCCTTTCTCAAGATGTACGTTCAGCTTTTCATTTTCTCTAAAATCCTCTATAATATCCGTATTCCCGGGTTCTCCGAAAGTCTCGTTAGACATCCCGGCAAATTCAACTTTCTGGATATGTGCATAAGCCTGATAAGAGAATTCAGGAGTGCAGACCTCTTCCGTCGGTTCATCCGGTCCATCCGGAGGCAATACATGAGCTTTGTCCTCGCCTATAATCATTCCGTAATCTTCCACATCACCACTATCTATCTCTCCACAAGGATCTGCTCCATCATTTCCCAATGTATAGTGCAACATAACACGGAATCCAACTTCTTTATTCTCAACCATATCATCAGGAACCGCTATATCAAAACTCAACACATGTTCGGTTCCTGCTTTACCTATTCTGGCTATTTTTTGGGGAGCTATCATTTCATCTTGTTGAAATACATAGTCACCATTCCAATCAAACCATGCACGAACAGTATATGGGTCACCTTCTCCCGACTTCCAGTTCTGTACTGTCACTTCCAACTGATAAGTTTTTCCTTTTTCCACACCAGCCACATAATCTGTCCTAAAATCTTTATACTGCTGTCCGTCAAACTCCGTATTCCTTTCTATTTGGGCAAATTTTACTTTAGAGATATGTGCATAAGGAGCAAAACGTGGATTAAACAGGCAATAAGAAGTGTAAGGATCGTTAAACAGAACCCCAAAACTAATCTTCTGAACGGTAACCGCTCCTCCTTCAAGTTTCAAAACTGATGGATCCAAAGTTATACCCACCTCCTTTTGACTATCAGCCAACCGATGACTGGTTGCTTTTCCTTCCAATTTAACAATGGCAGTCACATCACTTGAAAGAGTAACTACCACCTTCAAGCCTTCCGGTAAATTGGTAACCGTATAATCCGTACCTTCCTCAAGAGTGCCGATCCGGGCAAAAGTTAAACCATAGGCAGCTTCCAGTTGTAAAGTACCTCCTACTTCTCCCTGGTTATTATCTGTCTCCGTAAAATTCCGACCTTTTACCACCAATACCGACGGTGAGAGTTGATGTCCGTCTTCCACACCTGTGGCCAATAAATTATCTTCCTGCCACAACTGGCTACGAGACATAGATTCGTTCAAATAATACTCCATCCGCGCCACCTGCCCTGTTGTGAAATGCCGGTAAGCATCCGTATAATTCATAAAATTCTCCCAATCGGTATAATCGCCCTCACAATTTACCTTATCGGCAGGCCATTTGGAGGTTGCTACCGGCGGAGTATCTTCTATTCCGTCATTCGGATAATTACATCCTCCCTCAAATGTATGATGCAGCCCCATAAAATGGCCAAACTCATGAGTCAAGACACGACGAAAGTTCTCGCTCGTATTGCTCCCTATATAACTTCCATTATAAACCACCCGTGCCAAATTGTCCAACATCATTCCATTATCCGGAAGCCAAGACACCCCCGAATTATAGAGATCACCATCGGCATAAAGATCTTTCATGATGTATACATTCATATATTTACTATTGTCCCATGCATATTTCTGAATAGCTTCATCGTATCCCCCACCGTTGCCAAAACCTTTCTCAGCCTCGTCATAGAAGATGACACCTTTCGTAGGATTACCTTCCGGATCGATTTTTGCCAAACGGAAATCAATATTCAACGGTTTCTTGATATTTTCAAAGCGACTACTGGCTCCCGTCTGATCATAATCTGCCGTCAATCCCTGGAAATCTTCACTCGTTTGTTTAAGAGCTTTCTCTATCAAACTATAAGTAACCTTCAGACGGGTATCATTGGTGGGTTCACCAAATACATGAAACACAACAGGAATTACATATTGTCCTTGATAATAATCGGCTGCTGCCCGCGTTTGCTTCCAATTCGAAATATTCTCCGACTCGAACTTTGCATCGGGATGTGTTCTTCTATACTCCGCTTGTTGGTGTTCAAAACCACACACATCCTGTTGTCCTGCTACGGTACCCATACTCCCTATTCCAAGAAGTACATTCAATAAAAAAAGTGCATTTTTCTTCATTCTGTTACGGTATTAAGCGGGTTAGGAAGGTCTTCTCAGACCCCCCGAATCCCATTCAACAATTAATAAAAAGTTACTCTAATCGATATTGTTATTACTCTGAATCTCCATTAACGGAATCGGTAGAAAGGCATGTTTTTCCGAATGGAAATTCACCCGTCCGGCCGCATGCAAAGCCTCATCCAATTTACCCCAACGTCGAAGATCATAAAAGCGATAGTTCTCCAATGCAAATTCCATCAAACGTTCGTGTTCAATCTGTGCCTTTATAAAATCATAAGAATCACCTGAAATCTCCGGCATATCTCCATGTACTTTTCGAATATCATTTATCAAGGGGGCAGCCAATTCCGGGTGTCCTTGTTCATTATGAATTTCGGCCTGCATCAACAACACATTGGCATAACGCATCAACGGTACATTTGTCGAAGTATAAGACTGTTTTAATTTCTGCATGTCATCCGGCATATATTTCCGGAAGCAACGGTTAATTTCATCATTTTCATCAAATAAGTCCGAATACTCAAATCCATAAATACGCCCTTCACCATCATTAAAATAAGGATCATTAAAAAACATGGTTGCATAAGCCCGTGAATCCAGATTGCCGGTAGTAGCTACCCGGCCTTCTTTTCTGAACTCATCCAAAATCATCTGGCTGGGACGGATTTCATCCCAACCTCTCAACACCGGAGCAGCGACCCAATAATGCAATACATGTTGGTGGAAAGCACCATCTGAGGTATTTCCGGTAAACTGAATCTCAAAAATAGATTCTTTGCAATTTTTATTTGTCCCGTTAAACATACTCAGAAAATCTTTCTCCAGACTATATCCTTTTACCTGATCGAGAGCCCCGGCCGCTTTTTCAAGATATTCCGCCTTTTTATCAGGAACCTCATAAGCTCTCGTCAAATACGCCCATCCTAAATAGGCATAGGCAGTGCCATTAGTCACGCGGCCGGCTTCAAGCGACGGACGGGTTTGTGGCAGGATCTTAGCTGCATCCGACAATTCCGAACAGACAAAATCCCAACCGTCTTCCCTTGAGGAAAGGGCTTTATGTACTTCTACCTCAGTAGTCAGATACTCGTTACGAATGACTATCTTTTCCCAGTTCAATAATAACTTCATATGATAATAAGCACGCAGAAACAAGGCCTCTCCTTGTACGCTATTGCATTTGGCGGTACTCATCGGATTATTACCGGACTGTACTTTTCTTATTCCAAACAACACATTGTTGGTATAGTTAATGCCATTGTAACAATTCATCCAATACTCCTTGATCCGTGAACTTTCGTTGTTGTACGTAAAATCATACATCGGCCCCCACTCAGGATAATTATTGACATCAGCACCAATATTCATTATATCTTCACGAAACGTCTCTACAACAAATTTTATTTCAGCAAAATTATAACTACCGGCTCTGTTATCCAACTGCCCATAAGCAGCCGACAGTCCGGATTCCACGTCAACAGAGTCCCTCCAGAACTTATCCGTCGAAAAGTCCGGGCTTTCCACCGTCAGGAAATTATCGCATCCCGTCAAAGAGACAATGCAGAAAAGAAAAGCTATATAAATATGTTTTTTCATGATTAAGCTATTTTTAGAAATTAATTAAAACGTCACCTGCAATCCGACTACATACGAGCGAGTAAAAGGAAAAATGAATACATCCACACCCGTGTCCAAAATATCGGATGAGAATTCGGGATCGATGCCGGAATAATTAGTCCAAGTCAGGAGATTCTCACCACTAACATACAACCGGCATTTGTCAATATAGACTTTCTTTGTCCAAGTTTTAGGCAACGTATAGCCCAACTGTAATTGCCGCAAACGAATAAAGTTACCTTTCTCCAAGAAACGATCCGATTCACGGGTATTCATATTCGGATCTTTCAAAACCGCACGGGGCATTGCGGTATTCGAATTGTTTTCCGTCCAAGCATTTAAAGTAGATTTAAACATATTCGTTCCAGAGTCCATTGCCTCATAATACAAACGATTAGCATTATATAGTTTATGTCCCCAAGCACTCCCTAACAAAAAAGACAGGTCTAATCCTTTATAAGAACCACTAAACGATAAATTAGCTTCCAACTTAGGAATTCCCGAGCCACAATATTCCTTGTCGCTCTCATCGATGACACCGTCACCATTTACATTTTTGAAACGGATATCTCCCGGTTTGGCATTCGGTTGGAGAAGTACTGTTTTTACAGAGCCATCCGGCTGTTCGACTTCAGCAGTGTGATTCGCCACTTCTTCTGCCGACTGGAAAATACCGTCCGTTTGGTATAAAAAGAAAGCAGCAACAGGATACCCCTCCAACGTCTGAGTTACAAAATGGCCGGCCCCCTTCAACCCCGACCCATACAGAATCTGGTTAGGGTCTGCTTTCAACATTTCATTTTTGGTCGTAAAAAGATTAAATCCTACATTATATTCGAACCCATTAATATTGTCAGCATAGTTCAGTTCAAGTTCAAACCCTTTATTTCTCATTTTACCGACATTTACCGTAGGATTATAAATACCGGCAGAAGGTGGCATCACTTTTTCAATCAATAAGTCTTCCGTAGTGTTGTAATAATAATTCAACGATCCATAAAGTTTATTGTTAAAGAAACCAAAGTCTACTCCGATATTTTTAGTATCCGTAGTTTCCCAACGCAAATCGTCGTTTACCAAATATAGGTTACTCATTCCGGGCCAAGGATTTCCCCCTTGTATGTAGCTCATCCATTGAGTGTTGTCATTAGTCATGGTAGGAGCATAATAATAGCCCAACGCATTTTCATTTCCGAGTCGTCCCCAACTGACCCTCAACTTCAAATTACTCATAATATCTTTAGAGAAAAACTCTTCCTCACTGATACGCCAACCTAAGGCAACAGACGGGAAAACACCCCAACGGTTATTCTTACCGAACTTAGAAGAGCCATCGGCACGAACTGTTGCCTGAAGCATATACTTACCTCCATAGGAGTAGTTGACGCGCCCGAAGAAAGACGCCCGGTTATAGTTCCAGAATGAACCGTTGCCTGTGAATGTGCCGCCATTACCGGCATCAATGGTAGGCGAAGTAGGATCAAAAAAGCCGGCGGCTTCATCTTTGATATCCAACTTGCCGTTTACTACATCATACACTGTCTTTTTACCCTCAACATTTATTTGGCTCCAATCTTTCCTTGCAGCAGTCAGTGAACTACCGGCCATTACATTCAATGAATGTTTACCAAAGGTTTTATCAAAAGTCAGCACATTGTCAAAAGTCTGTTCGAACCAATAAGAATTATAATCGTAATTATATGGGTATAACTGTTGTCCTTGAACATCGGCAGTGAATTTTTCAGAATGGTATTTTGTATTCGTGTAGTACCCTCTGTATGCATATGCGGTCTTAAATTTAAGCCACGGAGCAAAATCAACCGTTAACCCGATATTTCCTATAAGATCGTATCCATTCGATTTTTTATGCTTAAAGTGGTCATCGGCCATTACATTGCGATTATTGGGCAGTTCCAGACGAACACCGTCTACTTTCATTTCATTCAGACCATAACCGGAGGGTTGATCTTCATCGTATACAGGTACCAATGGAGCCATTGCATACATCTCTTTTATAGAATATTGCGGTTGCTGGCTTTGGGTAACTTTAAGAGATAAGGAAGCGTCGAAATTAAAAATATATTTCTGCACGTTCAATTTCATCCGGGCATTATCCTGAACATATTTATTCCCTCTTAAAATTCCTTTCTCATCCGAATGATTGTAAGAGACAGAATATTTGGCAATATCAGATCCACCTCTGACATTCACATTATAGTTTTGAGACAACCCGCCACGAAGCATTTCATCCTGCCAGTTCGTATCAAAACCTGTTGGGTTTTTCAGTCTTCCATCGCTATCAGTAAATGTCAGATAACCGATTTTCTTCGCTTCGGCATTCTCATACATCATATTATGCACATTTAAGTATTCATCTGCATTCAGCATTTCAAACTTCTTAGCCGCACTCGTAAACTGGAAAAATGTATTAAAATCAACCTTGACATCACCTTTTTTCCCATTTTTAGTAGTTACGATGACCACACCATTGGCTGCAACTGAACCATATATGGCAGCCGCCGCACCGTCTTTCAAAATCTCCATCGCCTCGATATCCTGTGTATTAACCGTAGTAATATCTCCGGGAAAACCGTCGATTATATAAAGAGGTTCATTGCTGCCCATCGTCTTGATACCACGTATTTTAACAGAGATAGAAGCTCCTGCATTTCCTCCCGACTTCAAAATGCTAACTCCCGCAACTTTTCCTTGTAAGGCCTCCGCCGGATTAGTCGTCGCACGGCTTGCCAAGGATTCTACATCTACCGAAGAAATTGCCCCTGTCATATCGCTTTTCTTCAAAGTACCATAACCGATTACCACAGTCTCTTCCAACAACTGACTGTCATCCTGCATAATCACCTTAATTGTTTTCCGCCCGTTCAAAGGAATGATCTGCTTTATATATCCCATATAGGATACTTCAATCCGATCGTTAGGAGAAACAGATAAGGTAAAGCCACCATCCAAACCGGAAATTACCCCGTTAGTTGTCCCGGCCACAATTACATTGGCACCGATCAACGGCTCATTGGCAGTATCCAGTACGTAGCCTTTTAATTGGTAGTTTTGTGCATAAGCAGAGGATGGAATAAATAAAAGGAATAGCATTATAGCATATAGTAATATGCCTCCCCAACAATAACTTTGCTTCATAGCAATTAAATTTTAAAGTTAATAAATGCGCTTTTCAAACACAGCAGCAAATAAACCCCAAAACCTAAATATAGCCTAAAAAAAAGGGTCTACACAGACCCTACAAAAGTATAAAACAATCATATTTACGCCCTACACAAGCAAGAACTAAAACACTAATTAGCAATAATTTAACAACAGAAAAGTACTCTACAAAATCACTTTTTCAAATATTACGCAGATAACAAAAAATGTCCTCTTGAGGATGTAGGTTCAATGACTTTCTTAAGCGATATCTTGCCATACTGATAGCTTTAACAGAGATCCCCGTTAATAAAGAAATTTCCTTGGTAGATAAATTAACCCGCAAAAAAGTAGCTAACCTTTTTTCACCGGGAGTCAATCCCGGATGTTTCTGTACTAACCGGTTAAGAAATTCAGTATTTTGCATTTCGACCTCGTGCGTCAGGCAATCATTTTCTTCCTCCATCTTCTTTACTTGAAGAATATATGTATTTATCCTTTTTAAATGAGTCAATATCTCATTAGCATTCATTTTATAGGCAGCTTTTATCATCTCTCTGATTTTCTCCAACAGTTCATTCCTACTATTCAGAAAGAGAACAAAATTAGTCAGTTCACTCTGGGTACTCTCAAGCTTTTCCGATTGCACCTCCAATTCCACCGTCTGCTGATGTAATTTTAAATCTGCCAATTCCTTTTGTGCTTTCGCAATCTGTAAATCCTTCTTTCGCTTAAGTTGTTTGACTAACAAAAATGTCAGCACATTGATACCTAAAAAGATTACGATCGCAATACATATATTTCGTCTTAATAATGACAGTTGATATCGCTGGTGAACTAACTCTGCCTCCTTCTTCTGTTCTTGCAATTTATTCCTTATCAAACTTCTTTCAATATCAACGAGCTCTTTTTTTCGAAGTAATTGCTCTTTCTTTTTTTCAAAATTCAGTAAGTTGACATAAGCCTCTTTATAATGCCCTTGCGCCGAATGCACTTTAGAAAGGTATTCATAATTATCACATATCAATTCATGAGCATTCACCTCAGATGCATACCCCTCCGCCTGCTTCAAAGCATCTAAAGCATCATCATATTTCTTTGCATAGAATAGTTGCATCCCCATATTATTATAATTCTCGGCTAACGACCATAATGCATTCAAATGTTTATTAATACCAATGGCCTCTTCCAACAACATTATTTTTTCTTCCGTATTACCTTCATAAAGACATAAGTTGTTTATATTGGCTGCCATATTTTTTTTATCTCCCAAAACCTTGTTTATGCGTAAAGCGTCTTTAAAAAATTTATCAGCTATGTTCGTTTCGTTCATATAGACATGAATCAAACCACGGGCATTATAAGCATTGGCTATTCCCGCCGAATCATTCAAAACCTTATATGTTGAAGTGGCATTATCAATCAACTCCATTGCTTTTGAAAAGTCTTTCAATGAACCATACAAAGTTCCCAAATTAAGATTTATCTTAGCCTTTGCTTTTAGATCTTTTTCCGGACAATAGGATAAAGCTTTATAGTACACATTCATACTCAGATCAAAATTCCCATAAAGCATATAAGCATGTCCCGACATCGACAAAGTATAGACAATCAATGCAGAATCCGTTGTCTGTTTCAATATATCATAAGCCTGCATGGAATATGCAGCAGATTGCTTAGGATCAGTCAATAAGGTTTTATAAGAATTATCCAAACACTTCCAGGCATCTTTTTGATAAGAATCTGAATAGTTCACATCTACAGAAACAAAATATAGCAGAATAAGCAATAGTGGTTTCATAGTCTGGTAGCTCCATAGTTAATATTAAAATATTCACAATCAGCAAGTGCTACGCAAAATATGAAAAAAGACGTAGAACCACTGCCCAACGCTGTCAAGGCCTACCACAGCCTACTTACTCAATGGGAGTGTTTCTACGCCAAAGACGTATATATACACCTCACCCATAGAGTAAGTTCTCAAAATAGCCGATTTGCATCAAGTGGTAGTTCGACAGCGTTTTGGGCTATATTTACAAAAAACCGGTATGTTCACAAAATGAACATACCGCAAATATACAACTTTACATAAATAACGCAAAAAGATGCGTTACATTTTTTACTTACGGTTCATCTATCAATTTACAGTTTTAAAGACCACAACTCCATCTATATCATCCTTTGGTTTTGCATACCATCGGAAGCGTAAAATAGAATATAGTCCCTGCTCCTACTTTTGAACGCACCCAGATACGTCCTCCCATTTTTTCAACTAACATCCGGCAAATAGTCAGTCCGAGTCCGGTTCCCTGAACAAAATCGTTGACTTTCCCAAAACGGCTAAAAATGGTTGCAGCACGTTCTACCGGAATCCCGATACCCGTATCGGACACATATCCTTGAATCATCCCCCCTTTTCTCTCAAAACCGAAATGAATCTCTCCTTCGGAAGTGAATTTGATAGCATTACTAAGCAAATTCAGCCATATCTGAGAAATACGGTCCCAATCACCCTGCACACACAAGTCCGGGTCAACCTCATCAAACACAAGGATTACTCCGGGATGAACGGAATCGCAATATTGATGATACAACCGGGCGCATATGTCCCTCATTCTGACCGATCCTATCGAAAATTTCAGCGATCCGGCTTCCAAAGCAGATAAATCGAGAATGTCATTAAAAAGATTTAGCAGCAAACCGGAATTCTTTTCTATAATCTCTGCATATTGGGATTGTTCTTCTTTGTCTCCGGATTCGATGATAAGTTTCGAAAAACCGACAATTGCATTCAAAGGTGTCCGTATCTCGTGGCTCATATTGGCGAGAAAAGAAGATTTCAGTTTATCGGCTTCCTCTGCCTTGACTCTGGCATCGATCAGTTCTTTTTCCGTCTTTTTAATATCGGTCATATCCCATCCTACTCCGACAATATAAGGTTGCTTATTACCGGAAGGTACAAGTGTTTTTATCATTGCCACGGTACGCGTATCACCGGTTAGCGTAGTATATTCTTCCAGATACTCTACCTTCTCGGCCTCCATCACGGCTAAGTCTCCCTTTCTGAAACGTCTGACCTCCTCATCACTACGGAAAATTTCCACATCCGTTTTACCTACAGCAAATTCCGCTGTAATGCCGGTTCGGTCCGCAAAAGCCTTGTTCCAATAAAGATAGCGGAAATCATTACCGGTGTCTTTTATAAATAAATATACAGGCACATTATTCAATATGGCCTGCATTAAAGAATTAAGACGAATTATTTCGTTTCGCTGAATGGCATTCACCCCTTCGACTTTCACCTTTTCCGAGACATCACGGCACATACAAAGCAAATATTTATCATCAAGCGGAAAAATTCGATTCTCATAATGATGCCAAACTCCATCGAGCATCAACGAATGTTTAGCTATCGATCCCTTACCGGTCTCTATCACTTTATCCATGTTTTCCCGAACACTCTCGTAAGCTTTTTCAGGTACAATATCCTTTACATTTGCACCAACAATACTTTCTGTAGTAGTACCCTCCACATGGTTTGTTTCCGGAGAAGAAGCAAGTTCTATAATATTTGCATCATGATCAAAGACAGTAAGCATATCAGGCAATGCATCTAAAATACGGGTACTATATTTATCCCGGAATCTTCCTGTTTCCAACGAAGACAACTCCGAGGTAAGGTCCTCCACCTTTCTCTCCAATTCTTTTACAATTTCAAGAAGTTCATCTTTCGTTTTCTGATCATATAGTCCCATAAAGATTCTTTAGATTTTTATCCGTTTTGTTGTATATATTGCCCATAAACATGCAAATATATAACATTTACAATTAAAACTACGGCATCATCGAAGTTATTATTGATTAAAAAAGAACGATAGCTTTTGTCCTACTAATCAGAAAGTTCTATCTTTGCAACTACTTTTATTTTTTAAACAAATTAAAATATGTCTACAGAATTATTCTCTACACTGCCCTACAAAGTGGCAGATATTAAACTTGCAGACTTCGGACGCAAGGAAATCGATCTGGCAGAAAAAGAAATGCCCGGCCTTATGGCTCTTCGCGAAAAGTATGGAGAATCCAAACCATTGAAAGGCGCCCGTATTATGGGTTCATTGCACATGACTATCCAGACAGCCGTACTGATTGAAACACTCGTTGCATTGGGTGCAGAGGTACGCTGGTGTTCTTGCAATATATATTCGACACAAGATCATGCAGCAGCAGCCATTGCCGCTTCGGGCGTTGCCGTATATGCATGGAAAGGCGAAACACTGGAAGACTATTGGTGGTGTACTCTTCAAGCTTTGAACTTCTCCGGTGGTAAAGGTCCTACTGTCATTGTAGACGATGGCGGTGATGCCACCATGATGATCCATGTGGGATATGAAGCAGAAAACAATGCTGCCGTATTAGATAAAGAAGTGCATGCCGAAGACGAAATCGAACTGAATGCCATTCTGAAAAAAGTATTGGCAGTAGATAATAGCCGTTGGCACCGTGTTGCCGCTGAAGTACGTGGCGTATCCGAAGAAACGACTACCGGTGTACACCGTCTGTATCAAATGCAGGAAGAAGGAAAATTACTTTTCCCGGCATTCAACGTAAACGATTCGGTAACCAAATCGAAATTCGACAATCTGTATGGTTGCCGTGAATCATTGGCAGACGGTATCAAACGCGCAACAGACGTGATGATTGCCGGCAAAGTGGTAGTAGTTTGCGGTTATGGTGATGTAGGAAAAGGCTGCTCACACTCCATGCGTTCGTACGGAGCGCGTGTTTTGGTAACGGAAGTAGATCCGATCTGTGCTTTACAAGCGGCTATGGAAGGCTTCGAAGTAGTAACTATGGAAGACGCGTGCAAAGAGGGAAATATATTTGTAACGACTACCGGTAATATCGACATTATCCGTATCGACCATATGGAACAGATGAAAGACCAGGCTATCGTCTGCAATATCGGACACTTCGACAACGAAATACAAGTGGATGCATTAAAACACTACCCCGGTATCAAATGTGTAAATATCAAACCACAGGTAGACCGATATTATTTCCCTGACGGTCACAGCATCATCCTGCTGGCCGACGGACGTCTGGTAAATTTAGGATGTGCAACGGGGCATCCGTCATTTGTAATGAGCAATTCTTTCACTAACCAGACATTGGCACAAATCGAATTGTTCAACAAAAAATACGATATCAATGTATACCGTTTGCCTAAGCATCTTGATGAAGAAGTAGCTCGTCTGCATCTTGAGAAGATAGGTGTGAAACTGACAAAACTGACTCCCGAACAGGCTGCATATATCGGCGTATCGGTAGACGGTCCATATAAAGCGGATCACTATCGCTATTAATTTTTCAATTTGACGATTTACGATTTTACGATTGATAACAGCCTTTGGATATCAACATCTGAACCCGTAAATCGTCAAATCGTAAATGATACAAATTTCAATTGTAAATCGTAAATCGTCAAATTGTAAATGAAAAAATTTCTTCCCGACCTCATTGCCATTCTGGCATTTATTCTGATTTCCTTCGTCTACTTTTTTCCGGCGGACATAGAGAACCGCATTTTGTTCCAGCATGACATTGCTGCCGGTGCCGGTGCCGGACAAGAAGCCAAAGAGTACTACGAACAGACAGGCGAACGTACCCGTTGGACAAATTCCATCTTCGGCGGTATGCCAACCTATCAGATAGCCCCCTCTTACGACACGAGTAAACCGTTGCAGTGGGTACAGAAAGTGTATCAGCTGTTTCTACCCAATTATGTCAGCCTGACATTTATTCTGATGCTCGGTTTCTACATCTTGCTGCGAGCATTCGGCATACCGGCCTGGCTTGCCGGATTAGGAGGAATCATGTGGGCATTCTCCTCCTACTTTTTCATATTAATATCCGCCGGACACCTCTGGAAGTTCATCACTCTTGCTTACATACCGCCTACTCTGGCCGGTATTGTCCTTGCCTACCGAGGGCGTCTGTTATTAGGTGGTATTGTCACTGCCGTCTTCATTGCCCTACAGATTACATCGAACCACGTACAGATGTCTTATTACTTCCTGTTCGTCATCCTCTTTTTTGTAGGGGCTTACTTTGAAGACGCATGGCGCAACAAAACACTACCGAAGTTCTTCAAGGCAAGTGCCATATTAATAGTGGCGGCCCTTGTCGGTGTGGCAACCAATATTACCAATCTTTACCACACTTACACATACAGTAAAGAAACCATGCGCAGTAAAAGCGAACTGGTTCAAACCGGGGATGCAGCCAAACAGACCAGTAGCGGATTAGACCGCGATTACATTACAAACTGGAGTTATGGTATCGGAGAAACATGGACGCTGCTTGTTCCCAACTTTAAAGGTGGTTCTTCCGGCGCTGTCCTCAGCCAAAGCGATACGGCCATGAAAAAAGCAAACCCGATGTACGGCGGATTATACAGTTCGTTCCCGCAATATTTCGGTGACCAACCTTGGACAGCAGGCCCCGTCTATGTAGGCGCATTCGTATTATTCCTGTTCGTCTTAGGATGCTTTATCGTAAAAGGGCCTCTGAAATGGGCATTGGTCGGAGCAACACTCTTCTCCATCCTCCTGTCATGGGGTAAGAACTTTATGCCGTTGACGGACTTCTTCATCGATTATATCCCGATGTACAACAAGTTCCGTGCAGTATCGTCTATTCTCGTCATTGCAGAGTTCACAATACCCCTGTTGGCCATCTTTGCCTTAAAGCGCATTTTAGAAGAGCCCGGCATATGGAAGAAAGATAAAAAAGCATTCGGCATTAGTTTCGTACTGACTGCCGGCGTTGCCTTACTGCTGTTCATAGCCCCCAGTAGTCTCAATTCCGGTTTTGTATCTGCCCGGGAGGTTCAGATGCTTCAAAATGCCGTCGACCAGCAGATGATACCTGCTAACGAACTTTCCGGCATTTTGGCCAGCCTTACAGACATGCGCGGAGCACTTGTCAGTGCCGATGCCCTACGCAGCTTTATCATCATAGCCATCGGCTGTGTGTTGCTTTGGCTTTATGCAACGGGCAAGTTACGCAAATCATTTACCATCGCGGGTATTGCGCTGCTTTGTTTGGGGGATATGTGGACCGTCAACAAACGTTATCTCCATGATGACCAGTTTGTACCCCGTTCCATTCGGACAGAAACATTTAACAAGACAAAAGCTGATGAACTGATTCTGCAAGACAAGAGTTTGGACTACCGGGTACTAAACTTTGCCACCTCCACATTTGACGAAAACAACACTGCTTACTGGCACAAAAGCGTCGGCGGATACCATGCCGCCAAATTGCGCCGTTATCAGGAAATGATAGACCACCACATCAAACCCCAAATGCAAGCAGCCTTTAAGGAGGTAGCAGCGTCCGGTGGAGAAATGGACAGTGTAGATGCCGGCAAGTTCCAGGTATTGAACATGCTGAATACAAAGTATTTCATTTTCCCTGTCAACCAGCAGGGACAAACAGCCCCCATTCTGAATCCATACGCGTACGGTAATGCCTGGTTCGTCGACAAAGTGCAATACGTTGACAATGCTAACGAAGAGATCGATGCCGTAGGTAAAGTAGACCTGAAAAATACGGCCATCGTCGATGTCAAATTTAAAGATATCCTGAAAGGGGTGACCGAAGGCTTGAAGGTCGACTCGGCAAGTACCGTCAAACTTGTCAGCTACAAGCCTAACCACCTGATATATGAGGCTTCTTCTCCCAAAGACGGTGTGGTCGTATTCTCCGAAATCTATTACCAGCCGGGATGGCAGGTAACCATTGATGGCCAGCCGGCGGATATAGCCCGTGCAAATTATATTTTGCGTGCCATGAATGTTCCGGCCGGCACACACACGATCGAGATGCGTTTTGATCCGCAGAGCCTGCATGTGACAGAGGGAATTGCTTATGGCGCACTGATACTATTGCTTATTGGAGTAATAGCAGTCATATGGATATACTATAAAAAGAAGAAATAAAGACCTGCTTAAATAAAAGAATGAGAGCGTGCCCGAATTTTCGGATACGCTCTCATTTCTTTATCCATTATCTCCTTCCTTCATAACCGAACGTTGAGGATGCCTGTCTTTCTGCCTAGTACCTATCTCCTGCCATTTCTCATATTGCTCTGTTGTCAATATCTTCTTTATTTTTTTTTGTTTGGCGGCCACTGCCTCTTGCATTTCCTCAGCTTTATCTTCTCTTTGAGAGTTTTCACCTCTATCCGGACGTCCTCCGCCCATCGCAGGTGGCTCTCCGCCCATCATCGGCGGACGTCCTCCGCCCATGCCGTGAGGTCTGTCCATAGGAGGATTCGGCCGTTCGGAATTCTGCATCGCACTAAACCGTTTCTTCTGTTCTTTCAGATTAAGTTTATAGATTTTCTTATACTGCTTCTCTGTCAGTTGCAATTGTTTTTTCATCTCATCCGTTTCGCGTTTGGCTACCTTCTCGGGCGAAAGAACTTCACGCGGTAACGAAGAACGGTCTTTTTCTTGTGCTGATAATAAAAGAGGCATACCCGCCAGTAAAGCGATAAGCCAAGCGATTTTAAAATTTGTTTTCATAATCCTATTTAATTTATTGATAATCAAAGATAGCATGTACATAACACCTTTAAAAGCAAAATCGACAAGCAGGATTATTTCACCGACCAGCAGAAAATAAATAAAATGCTATCTTTGCAACAAAAATATAGACCATGCGTATCCGAAAAGTTACGATCATTACGATTATAGGCCTCATCATCACTCTTATCCTGCAAATCGGAGGACTCTTCTATGCCTACCGGAGCAACATGGAAGCCATGCAACTTACCGTAAATAAAAACTTTGCCATTGCCTTTTACGAAACCAACGATAATCTGGCCAACCAACTTCCCTATCCCGATGGTACAACCATCGCCTACATACCTACCGCACCAAACTCCAAACTTTCGCAAGATGAACAGAATCTGCGAACAAACGAGGATCTGGCTCAAATATTAAAAACAGAATACAAAGTGGAGTTCCCTATCGACGAATTAGCCACCGTATTGAGAAAGAAACTGAAAATAGACAATATAGACAGCGAAGTCGTAATCAATAAAATAAATAACGGCATCAATCGGATATTAGACAGCACCAACCCTACATTCGACCGGAAAGTAGGGGTATTGAAATCCGAACCGTTCTTCATCGACCGCAGCAATCAAATAGCCGTACAAGCCATTATCGTTTCTCCTTATACGCTCATCTTGGAAAAAATCTCCTTATTCTATCTATTGACATTCGGCTTGATGATCGTAGTTATATACAGTATCATTTCTCAGATAAAACGGATCATCCGCCAACAACAATCGATCAAAGCACAAGAAAAATCTTTTTATAAATTGGCCGAAAACATGGCTACCCCGGTTACCGGCATTCAGAAGAAAATGGAATTGGAGCAATGGCAAGCAATAGAAAATGAAAGCAATACTTTGCTCGGTATGACCGAAGACACTCTAACGGCAGCCAAAGAAGCAGCCCGCAAGAGTCAGGAAAAGAAACAACGTTCTTCCAGAATACTATCGATAATAAGCCTGACAGGAACTTTTTTATTACTGGCTATCTGGTTCGGCTTTCTGTATCACACCGGATATACGACCCTAAAACATGAGGTAAACACCTATTTCGAAGAGGCTTTCTTCAAGGAAGTGGGATATCACCAGTTCCCACAGTATATGGCAAGCGACGAGAAAAAGGAGATACTGAACTATCCCGAAACCGGCCTCACACCCTTTGCCCGAAGACAAAAAGAGGAAGCAGCCCGAACCCAATCGCCCGCAACAAGGGTGTATGTTTTTCATCAGTATAACTCGATAGATGCAAACTACACACTGCGCTCTGCGCTCAAGATGCTCGAAGCTATAAATTCCTGTGCCACTCCCGCCCCTTTCTCTTTGCAATATATGGATTCGGCATTCACTGCACGCCTATACGAAGCGGGCATCACCCGCCCCACCTGTATAGACATATTAACCTACCCCGATCGAGAAACAGAAGAAAGTACCTGCCCCGGCCATGCAGCGAGGATTTCAGACCTGGCAACCCGCTTCATCCCTCTGAACAATGACAGCAGCAAGGTGATACAAGGAAGGCTGTCTTCACCCCAAGTACTTATATTAATGCCCTTATGGCCCTTGCTTCTTTCACTGGGGCTTATGTTCCTGCTCATTGCCTGTTGCGTATTCTATCAGGTAAAGATGATATTTATGCAACGCCGTCTCGCACTATTTCAGAGAGATTTCACCTATGCAATGATTCATGACATGAAATCACCACTGAATACCATCCTCATGGGTGCACATATATTAAACACAGGCAAACTGGAAGAACAAGCGGAAAAAAAGAAAAAATACCTGCAAGCCATTTCCGATGAATGCAATCATCTGCTCACACTGTCCAATCGCGTCATCTTATTGACTCAAATAGAAAAGGACGAATTGCAACTGCACAAAGAAACAGTCGTGCTGGAACCTCTCATCGACGACCTTATAGAGAAGTTCCGACTAAAAACCCACAAGCCCGTAGAATTTTCAAAAGCATTTCATCACTGTAATTCTGTATATGCGGATGCCTTTTGCTTACGCGAGATTCTTAGTAACTTGATAGACAATGCCATCAAATATTCCGGTGAAACGGTGAAAATAGACATCGTATGTGAAGAAGAAAGTAATTACACAAAAATAAAAGTGCACGACAACGGTTTAGGAATCTCCTTCAAAGAACAAAATAAAATATTCGACAAGTTTGAACGGGCCGATGCCGGCAAACGAAGCAATGCCGGTGGCTTCGGGTTGGGGTTGAACTACGTGCAGCGAGTGATGACGGCGCATAACGGTAAAGTAAGTTTGGAAAGTATTGAAAATAAATTCAGTGAGTTCACCTTATTTTTTCCGGTCAGAGATAATTGATGCCGGGTTAATACATCGTTCAAAAAAAAAGAAAAATCATAGTCGCTTATTGGTAATATGCAACCGGCAATCTATTGTGATGCAACCGGCAGTGAAGCACCATGCAATCGGCAGTGAACCGCGACGTCACACTACAATAAGTCGCTCATTCAACCAGTTTTTACCCCCTTCACCGTCTTCACCTTTTCCGGTCAATCTCCCTGTTCATCGGTCATACGGGGTGAAGCGCCACCGAAGAAAATAACACGGCACATCAGCAATCGTAAGCACGGTGCTTACCTCTGCCAGGCATTGTTCATACAATCTGTACGCACCGTTCGTAAGGGGCTTTTGCACAATACATAAAAAAAACAGAATGGGGCTTCACCTCCAAACACCGATGAATAAGCCGATTGACCGGAAAAGGTGAAGGCGGTGAAGGGGGATAAAAACAAGGTGATATTCTGTTTTATATCGAGGTAAAAATAACTCAATGTGCACAAAATGGTCAAAATCAATACTAATAGTATCATTTCTCACATTTGCCATTTCTTTTTTTTGCCGTTTATTTGCATGTTGGCATATTTACTAATCAATAACCGGTTAGTTTATAGCCCGCACCTTTTGCTTAAATCATTTTTTATAACAATTTAGATTAACAGTACAATGAAAAACAAATTACTTCTATTATCGTTGTTTCTACTGATAAATGTTGTATCAGTATCCCTGCAAGCCCAACAATTGGCTTTTCCCGGAGCTGAAGGATTCGGACGATACGCCACAGGTGCACGTGCGGTTGCCAATCCGCAAATATATCATGTGACCAATCTGGACGATTCCGGCCCCGGCTCATTGCGCGATGCCATAAGCCAGCCCGGACGTTACATCGTTTTTGACGTATGCGGTGAAATCAAACTGAAATCACGCCTCGTCTTCAGTGGTAATTCCTACATAGCAGGACAGACAGCACCGGGCGATGGCATTATCATCCATGGAAACGGTGTCTCCTTTTCGGGAGCCAGCAACCTGATCGTTCGCTATCTGCGCATCTACATGGGCAAAGACAAAGGTTCTTCCGGGAAAGATGCCGCCGGCATAGCCAACGGACAGAATATGATCTTCGACCATCTGTCTGTAGCCTGGGGATTGGATGAGAACTTTTCCATCAACTGGGACGGCAAGGGAACCGAGCCGGGTGATATCACGATCCAAAATTCGATTATGGGGCAAGGAATCATGTCCCACTCTGCCGGCGGTCTGATCCAGACCAACAACGGGGTCTCTATCATCGGTTGCCTGTACATCGACAACAAAACCCGTAATCCGAAAGTAAAAGGATTGAACCAGTTTATCAACAATGTAGTCTATAACTGGGGAGGCGGCAACGGTTATATCTTAGGCGATACGGAAGCCTCTTCATGGGCATGGCTGGAAGGTAACTATTTCATCGCCGGCCCCAACAGTTCCAGTCCTTTTACCCGGGCAACGCCCACATTCCAGTTATATCACAACAATGACTTCGTAGACACGAACAAAGACGGAGTTCTGGATGGAAGAGCCACCACCAACTCTGATTACGGCAATGCCGGCTTCGTCAACGAACGTAGCGCATTCACCGGTATCCCGAAAGTACATCCCGAAATTTCAGGAGGCATCCTGTCTCCCCAAGAGGCGCTGGATAAGGTAGTGGCATCAGTAGGTGCTTCCTTGCCTGCACGCACAGCCGTAGATCAGTTTATGATCGACGAATTACTATCTTATGGAAAAAAAGGAAAGCTAATCGTTCACGAAAGAGAAAACGAGATATACAATTACATCGGAGTGATCAGTAAAGGCCCCAAAGCACCGGATACAGACAATGACGGAATACCCGATTGGTGGGAGGATGCAAACGGACTGAACAAAAACGACGCATCGGATGCACTCCAACTGGGAGCAAACGGATATCCGAACATTGAAAATTACTTCAACAGCATCGACAAGCCCACAGCAGCCTACGTACGCTGCGCTTCGGATCTGAAAATGACCGGCCGTACGAAAACATCGATCAACCTGTCTTGGAAAAACAATGCTACGGAAAGTGACCAGATCGTATTGGAACAATCAATCGACGGCGGAACAACGTTCACTACTTGTGCCACCCTGCAAGCCGATGCCACTTCCTACAATGCCACAAACCTGTTAGTAGACCAAACTTATCATTTCCGTCTCATCACCCAAAAAGCCGGATTGGATGCTTCGACTCCCTCGGAAATTCTAAAAACCGCTACGGAAGGAGAGCCTCAAATACCCCACCAGAGCCATACTCCCTCTCCTGCCGTAAACGAGGTATCCCGCTTTTATACCTCAGTCGATTTTTCATGGGAAAACGAAACCGGCCCATGGGCGGGAGATGTCTCTTACAGTCTCTTCTTTGGCGCTGATGCAGCCAGCTTGACAGAAGTGGCCAATAACCTCACCACCACCTCTTTCACTTTTGAAGGAGAGATGGAGATGAACAAAACTTACTATTGGCGGGTGGATGCAACCAACACTTTAGGTACAACACCGGGCAGCGTATGGAGTTTCAAAACCGGCACCTATTCGTTCACCACTACCTGCGTGGACTTAGGAAGAGATTTTGACGGTAATTCTTCTTCAAATGCCCAGACCGGTACACTGATTACTACCGACAGCAAATATACCATCAATGCCGGCAGCATAGACGAGATGATCTTCTCCGCTTCGAATAGCAAGATGATGAATACAACCAGTAAAAACGGAGTCTATGAAACCTCCGGCAATTACACGTTCATGTATATATCCAGCGATGACTACTATATTCAGGGAACACTGACAGAAAAAAGCTCGGAAAAAAATATCGCTTCTGTCAAAGTGAACGGAACCAGTGCAGACCTCGACTCCGGATGCGGTATCATCATCCTGTTCTCTGACGGGCTGAGCTTTGACGCCCAATCGATTATCGGATATGAAGAAGCCGAACTGCCTCCGGTTCGCAGCGGTGGCGAGGGAGTCGTCATACCCGCCTCCATCGGAACCAAATCGTTCCGTATCTACCGCAAAGTAACCATTTCTACTGCCGGAGAAGATCTTTATCAGATCGGCGGCAGCCTGAATCCGATGACGCTTACCGGCGGCGGAAGTCCGCGCATCGCTTATCTGGCGGCTACAACCGAACTTCTTTCCAACGATGACGGTAACAGCAAGAGCCCGGATAATACGATTAAAAGTGCAACAATCAACGGAAAAAAAGCCATTGTGGACAATGAAGCCAAAACAATCACCTGTCAGTTCGTCAAAGGAACAATTCCAGGCGAATGGCCTGTCACTTTCCTGCTCAACTCAAGCCTGGCAAGTGCCGACTTTGAAAGCGGCAATCCGCATAATTTTGCCAACGGCCCCTTGTCCATCGAAGTTACCGCACAAGACGGGAGCAAAGCAGTATATACGGTAAATGCGATCGTTTCAGATAAAATTGCAGTAGGCATGCTGACCGCTACCGGTGCCGCAGCCTCTTACGACGGTCTGCTTCTATCCGCTTTTGCCGATTATGACGTACAGTTCCTCGATGCCTCGGCAACTAAACCGGCAGACATGGAAGCCTATTACCGGAATTACGATCTGATTGTGATACATGCCAGTGTTGCCGGTAATAACCCGATCGGCGTAGCTACTTCGGATCTGGCAGGCATAAAGCCTATTCTGAACCTGAAAGCCTTTACTTATAGCAAAGACAGATGGAACTGGTCCACACCGAACAATACGGAAATAGGCCGCATGCACAGCAATGTGGATGTAACTTTGCAAAACCATCCGATCTTTACCAACGTAGCTTTCGACGGTGATAAATTGGAATTGCTTGCCCAACCCAGCACGGTAATCAACGCATTCCAATATGTCTCAGCACCTTTTACCGGTACAAGCTGGACGGTTCCAATGGAAACAGCCAACCATACTTTAGCTACCATTGACGGAGACGATGCCAAAGTTCATATACACGAACTGAACCTCGACAATTCTGCCAAATATCTGCTCATCGGATTAAGCAACGAAGGAGACAGCTATACATTGTTCAATACAAATACCGTCAATCTATTAAAGAACGCAGCAGCTTATCTGCTGAACCCGAACGTATATTACGATTATGCATCCAAATTACCGGTAGGCATAAAAAACAGCGCAGCAACCGCCCGAATCGGATACTTCAACGGATTCATCAATAACCCGGAACAGGAAACCGTGACTATATACAACAGTGTAGGTATGCCCCTGCTCACTTCAAGTGAAAGTCATATTAGCGTACAACACTTGCATGCCGGCCTGTATATCGCCAAAACGAAAACAACTACCATCAAGTTTATGAGAAGATAATTCATCCCCCTGCATCCCCGTCATGCTATCATCTGTTATCAGCATCCCGGGGGTGCAGGGTCGTTTTTACCCAATGCCCCGCCTCAAAATATCGAAGCAGCCAGACAGTCTTATAATCATTCGCCCCCATCAATAGAAACAGGACAGCAACCGGGAGTAACAGATATCTGCCGGAGAGCAAAGCATAAAACAAAGGAATCACGCCCAGAAGAACAGCAGGCATCAAGGAAACGACCACATATTGCCATACACGCAGATATTCACAACATAGACAACGGGCAGACAGGCAACGTCCTCTCATCCTGAAAGAAACCGACCGTTTCCCTTTTTTAGAGAAAAGCAGAAAAAAGAGTGCGCGAACCCATTCATACATTATGAACGAATAAGCGCATGAAACCATGCAAAGTGTGATTTGCGTCCCACTCATGCCACGGCTCACAGTCACCGGAGATTTTTCATATTCCGTATCGTCTTCTCTCATCGCATTCTTTCTGATCCTACCGACCGGAACATTTCACTCTTCATACAGTCCTATCACTGATTCCGGATGATACAAAGGTAAGGCGCGGCTTGCAAAAAGAATGTTATTACAACGTTATCGTTAGGTTAACGTTACGTTAACGAAGAAATTTGTTATATTTGCCAGCAAATTAAAAGACAAAAGTATGAATAAACCGCTATTTCGTTATATTACTGTCATTGCCATCCTTGCGGTAATGGCATTACAGGGAATGTGGTTTTCCAACTCCTACCATCTGTTGGAGAATGAATTATACGACAAAATAAACAATGCTTTCCTGGAAGCGCAGTTACAGGAGTCCTCACGGACCAGCGATCGGTTTAAAAACAATATCCCCAATGGCACCGTACTCCAGCTCGATTCTACCAAAGTACGTGCAAAGAATGATTTGGCCGACAGATTGATTTTGGTGACCGCTTTGCATTGCATTCATCACCAATACAATATCCCGCTCGATTATCAATTGCTGGATTCATGTTATCGGGAAGAACTGGATAAAATCAATCTGGGAAAGCTTCGCTTCCGCATCGACTCCATTGCAATAGACTCTGCCCATTACAAATACGTAGAAGATTTCGCAGAGGACAACAATCTCGTCCGGCTCCACAGCAAGATGCAGACACAAATCTACCCTATCCGGGAAGATTTCTCCAAAGGTATACAGGCTACCATTGAAAATCCTTATAAAATGATCATCCTGCAGATGCGTATGTTCCTTATAGGAACCGTACTCCTTCTGTTCATCGTCATCTATTGCCTGGTGCAACAAATCAAAGTGATTGCGAAACAAAACAAAATAGCCAAAATACGTGAAGACTTCTCGTATGCCATGATTCATGACATGAAAACGCCGCTTAGCTCCATCCTCATGGGCACACGTATCCTGCGCAGTGGAAAACTCGACGATAAGCCGGAACGGAAAGAGAAGTACTTCGACATCATGGAAGACGAAGAGGAACATCTGCTGGCATTGGTCAACAAAGTACTGACCTTATCGAAACTGGAAGAAGGGAAACTGCTACTTGAGAAAACAGAAGTGGAACTGCGCCCGATCATCGAAGACCTGATCGAGAAGTTCACCGCCAAGGCAGAAAAGCAAGTGGAATTTGCTCTTGACCTGCAAGAAGAAAAAGCATACGCTGACGAAGAATTCCTGAAAGAAGCCCTCAGCAACCTGATAGACAATGCCATCAAATATTCGGGTGAGAGTGTGCAGATAAAAATATCCTCTTCTGCCTCCACCGACGGATATACCCATATCAGTGTAACAGACAACGGTATGGGCATCCCCTTGAAAGAGCAAGGAAAGATTTTCGAGAAATTCGAACGCGCTTCGGCCGTGATACGCAACCGTAAAGAAGGTGCTTCCGGTTTCGGACTCGGGCTGAACTATGTCCTGCATGTCGTCGAAGCACACCACGGCAGCGTAAAGCTGGAAAGCATAGAAGGAGAATACAGCAAATTTACGATAAACATTCCACAACATAACGGAGAAACAGCATGATAAAGTTATTATTGGTTGAAGACGATGCCAACCTGAGATACATCATCCGGGGAGGACTTGAAGACATGATCGGCGGATACGAAATAAAAGATGCCGCCAATGGAGAAGAAGGACTGAAAGTGTGGCAGGAATGGCAACCGGACGTAATCGTTTCGGACATCGAAATGCCGGTTATGGATGGTTACGAGATGGTAAAACGCATTCGTGAAACCGATCCGGATACCCCTATCCTTTTCAGTTCAGGACGTGTTTCACCCAAGGATGTGGTGAAAGGTTACGAATTGGGAGTCAACAACTACCTAAAAAAGCCGTTTCTCCCCGAAGAGCTGAATGCACACGTACAGGCTTTAATGAAAATGAAGCAGAAAGCACCCGCCGCAACACCGGCCCCGAAAACACCGGTCATGGCGGAAGGTATCTATCAAATAGGAAAGAACTATACGCTGGATGCAGAGCATGCTACCCTGAAACACGCATCGGGTACCAATAAAACACTGACAGCCCGCGAGACAAAACTATTGCAAATGCTTTGCGAAAAGAAAGGCGAAGTAGTGAAACGCGAAACCATCCTTGAAAAACTCTGGGGAACGGAGGACGATTACTTCGCTTCACGCAGCCTGGATGTATTTGTCACCAAACTAAGAAAGCTGTTCGCGGAAGATCCGTCTGTAAATATCAAAACCGTGAAAGGAATAGGATTAAGCCTGTTAGAAATATGAACAACCCCAAATAGACCGTTTTTCATGTACAATGCGCAACTGATAAAGAAGCTCAGAGAAGGAGACCATCATGCATATAAATTCATTTTTGATCATTATTATGCTTTGATGGGCGCCATTGCGTATGAATATGTAGAAGATTACTATATCAGCCAGAACATAGTGGAAGATGTAATGATGTCTATTTGGGAAAAAAGAGAACAACTGATCATTTCAACTTCTGTAAAATCCTATCTGCTCACCTCCGTTCACAATAAATGCATCGATTACTTACGAAGCCGGTCCAGAGAAGCGGAAGTATTCAGCCTTGAAAGTGAAATCGGCTCGTCGAGCTGTTACATCCCGGATCAAGAGATGTTCGAGCAGATCGTCTCATCGGAACTGGAAAAGAAAATAGAAGAAATTATCCAATCAATGCCCGAAGAATGCAAAAAAGTATTCCTGCTGAGCCGGTATGGAAACAAGAGCTATGCCGAAATAGCTAATGAGCTGAACATCTCCGTCAATACAGTGAAATACCACATCAAAAAAGCACTCAGCCTATTCAGAGAGGAACTGAAAGATTACCTCCTCACCATTACAGCCTTATATTTCTATCTTTTTAATCAGTAAAATCCGCATTAAACAAGCTTCGTGATACTTTTTTCGATAAAAAAGAAAACTTTTATCGAAAAAAGTTCTTTTCTCACTACCCTACTGTATTTCCCGGACGTCCTACTTATAAAAGGCGACAAGTATGGACAACGACATCGATATTTTTAATCTTATCAACAGGCAGTTCTCCAAGCAGATATCCAAAGAGGAAGAGGCTGTTTTGAAAGCATGGTATGAAAACAGCGCAGAAAACAAGCAGGTGTACAAAGAGTATTATCTGTTGATAAAAGGATTGCGTATCTCTCAAAACAAGAAATTCTTCTCCTCACAAATCGGAGATGCCTATGCCGGCTTCGCCAGAAAGACCGGTCTAAAGCAGAAAGAAAGCAGGCGATATTCCGTGCCCCGCTCCTGGATACGGTATGCAGCCGTTTTTGCCATAGCATTCGGGCTGGGTGCAGGTTCCTACTATATAGCCCGCTCCGGCTCATCAGACTCTCGCCTGGCACAAACAATTGAAATCCCTTATGGCTCCAAATCTAAAGTCACTTTACCCGATGGAACCTCTGTATGGTTGAATTCCGGAAGCCGGTTATCTTATCTGGAAAGTTTCGGTCATTCCAACCGGAATGTTTCTCTGGACGGCGAAGCCTATTTTGAAGTCACCAAAAATAAGAAACTCCCATTCAGTGTACTTTCCGGAAAGGTAAAGATTAAAGTACTTGGTACCAAATTCAACTTTAAATCTTATAAGGAAGATGAAAGTGCACGGGTTACTTTGGTAGAAGGTAGCCTGAATGTCGGAAATATCGAAAACAATGTAAGAAACGTGCTGCTTATCCCCAACCAGCAGGCAGTCATCAACAAAAAGGAAAACCGGGTTACCGTGAAAAACGTAGATGCCAAAAGTTATGCCATGTGGACACATCCGAAACAGGAAATATTGGATGTTATCCCGAGCAATGTCACCGGGCAACCCACAGCATCCATACGGGTTCCAAGCGTAACGATACGAAACACCCTCTTTTTCAACGAAGAACCGCTAAGTCAGATTGTACGTGATCTGGAACGGGCATTCAATGTGAAAATCGAAATAAAAGACCGCCAACTGAGCACCGAACGCTTCTATGGCGATTTCCGAAACGACGAAACGATTACAGAGATACTGGATATCATGGCCGCCAACAACAATCTGTATTACACGATCGATGGAGATGAAATAATTATATCAAGAAAATAATCAATCATAATTTAATAATAGCGCCGATGTATGTAAAAGAATGGAAAGCCCTTATGAAAATGGCTTTAATCACCTGTTTTTTAATCTGTGCACAGGTCATTTCCGCTCAGGAGAAGAACTTCTCTCTCGATCTGAAAGACGTAACAGTAAAAGAAGCTTTGGAACAACTAAAAGCAAAAACCACCTATTCCCTATGGTTCAATGTGAATGATGTAGACCTGGGACGGAAAATAACCGTTCGTTTCCAGGATAAATCGATCAACGAAGCATTGGAGATCATTTTGAAAGGACAATCTCTTAGTTATGAAATAAAAGACAAATACATCCAGATATTCAAACCCCGTAAAGCTCCCGAGAAAGGGAAAGTAAAACAGGCGTCGGGTATTGTGGTAGATGATAAAGGGGAAAGTCTGCCAGGGGTGAGCATCCGGTTTAAAGAGGATGAAACAGTCGGGACAGTCACCGATCTCGACGGCCACTTCCAGATAAACATTCCGGAAAAGGCAAAAACCCTGATCGTCTCCTACATCGGAATGGAGACCAAAGAACTCCCGATCAAAGAGGGGACGATAAAGGTGGTCCTTAACTCCGATTCGCAGATTCTGGACGAAGTGGTCGTGACGGGTATGACAAAAGTAGACAAACGCCTGTTTACCGGTGCAACCGACAGGCTAAAAGCAGAAGATGCCCGCCTGGACGGTATACCCGATGTAAGCCGCGCACTGGAAGGACGCTCCGCAGGAGTATCCGTACAGAATGTGTCCGGTACTTTCGGCACTGCCCCGAAGATTCGTGTACGCGGTGCCACCTCTATCTACGGCAGTTCCAAACCGCTATGGGTGGTCGATGGCGTTGTCATGGAAGATGCCGTTGAAATCAACGCCGATGACCTGTCTTCCGGCGACGCCGTCACCTTGATCAGTTCTGCAATAGCCGGATTGAGTGCCGACGATATCGAAAGTTTTCAAATTCTGAAAGACGGTTCGGCTACCTCCATATACGGTGCCAGAGCCATGGCGGGCGTAGTAGTAATCACCACAAAGAGAGGGCAGGCCGGTGTCAGCCGGATCAACTATACCGGTGAATTCACATCCCGCCTGAAACCTAACTATAACGATTTCAACATAATGGATTCGCAGGAACAGATGGGTGTTTACAATGAAATGGCAGAAAAAGGCTGGCTGATCTTCTCTGATACTTACCGGGCCTCCAATAGCGGAGTTTATGGAAAGATGTACCAGCTCATCAACGATTATAATCCGAAGACCCAGACATGGGGACTGGAAAATACCCCCGAAGCACGTGCAGGATACCTTCAGATGGCCGAAATGAGAAACACGAACTGGTTTGACGAATTGTTTAATAACAACATCACCATGAATCACTCGATCAGTATCAGTTCCGGTACGGAAAAAGCGAAGTACTACGGTTCGATCAGTATCTATAATGATCCGGGCTGGACCAAAGCAAGCTCGGTCAAAAGATATACAGCCAATGCCAATGCTTCCTTCAACCTATCCGACAATCTGACGTTGACGCTGCTTTCCAACGGTTCTTACAGAAAACAAAAAGCTCCCGGAACATTGAGCCAGGAGATAGATGTAGTGAGCGGAGAGGTTAGGCGCGACTTTGACATCAACCCATACAGCTATGCGCTGAATACATCAAGAACATTAGCTCTGAAAGATGAAAACGGACTGGTATATTATACCAGAAACTATGCCCCTTTCAACATTCTGAATGAATTGGACAAAAACTACATCGATCTGGATGTGGTAGATCTCAAATTCCAGGGTGAACTGAATTGGAAAATCATCAAAGGCTTGGAAGCTAAAGTTGTAGGTGCAGTAAAATATCAGATGACCTCACAAGATCATCTTATAAAAGAGAACTCTAATCAACCCGAGGCATATCGTGCCGCAGGAGATGCAACCATACTCGATAAGAATCCGCTCCTATACAAAAATCCGGATCTTCCGAACTCACTTCCCGTAGTCGTATTACCGGAAGGAGGTATCTTCGATAAAAACGAATACAAGTTGTTCGGATATGACTTCAGAGCCAGCCTGAGCTATAACACCAGCTTCAAGGACAAACATATTATGAACCTGTTTGCCGGAACAGAAGCGAACTCGGCCGACCGTACCCAATACTGGTCAAGAGGCTGGGGCTACCAATATGAAAAAGGAGGGGTGCCTTTTTACGATTACCTGATATTCAAACAAGGAATAGAACAGAATAACCAATACTACTACAATGACCTGACCTATTCCCGGAACCTTGCCTTCTTCGGTATGGCAACCTACTCATATATGGGAAAATATACAGCCACCGGAACGCTCCGCTATGAAGGTTCCAACAGATTGGGAAAAGCCCGGTCGGCTCGCTGGCTGCCTACCTGGAACGCGGCCTTAGCATGGAACATGCATGAAGAAGAGTTTTTTGAGAAACTGACTCCGGCCTTGTCGCACTTTACGCTAAAGGCTTCTTATAGTCTGACTGCCGACAGAGGCCCCGCCTTTGTTACCAACTCCCGTGTGGTATACCGCAACTACTCCCCTTACCGCCCTTTCGCCGATGTAAAAGAATCGGGCTTGCAAATAGAAGATTTGGAAAACAGCGAACTGACTTATGAAAAAAAGCATGAATTCAATATCGGTGTTGATTTCGGCTTTATCGACAATCGGATCAATCTTAGTGCAGACTATTACACCCGTAATAATTATGACCTGATCGGAGTCATCAATACACAAGGTAGTGGCGGACAAGGAATGAAATACGCCAATGTGGCTTCTATGAAATCAAGCGGATTCGAATTGACCTTGTCTACCAAAAACATACGGACAAAGAGTTTTCAGTGGACTACGGATTTTATCTTCTCAAAATCCAAGAATGAAATAACCGAACTGGACTCTAAAGCACGAGTAATGAGCCTCATCTCCGGAATGGGATTTGCCGAAAAAGGGTATCCCGTACGTGCACTGTTTTCAATCCCTTTCCAAGGTTTGAATGAAGACGGGCTACCTACTTTTATCAATGAAAACGGAGAGGTAACCATCACAGAAATCAATTTCCAGGAATCGATGAAAAAAGGTTTCCTGAAATACGAAGGTCCTACCGATCCCACCATTACGGGAAGTTTCGGAAATATCTTTTCATACAAGAATTTCAGATTAAATGTCTTCATGACCTACTCTTTCGGAAATGTAGTCCGCCTGGACCCTGTATTCAAAAGCGAGTACTCCGATCTGGATGCAATGCCCAAAGAATTTAAGAACAGATGGACGGTGCCCGGAGACGAAGCCCATACCAACATTCCGGTAATAGCTCACAAACGCCAGGTACAAGACATCCCCAATCTGAAATATGCCTATAATGCGTATAACTATTCGGATGTCCGCGTTGCAAAAGGCGATTTTATCCGGATGAAAGAGATCTCTTTATCATACGATTTCAACCCGGCCTGGATCAAGCAATTCAAGCTGAATAATCTGCAACTGAAACTGCAGGCAACCAACCTCTTCCTCGTTTATTCGGATTCTAAATTAAACGGACAAGACCCGGAATTCTTTCGTTCTGGCGGGGTGGCTTCTCCTGTACCCAAACAGTTTACTCTAACTTTAAGATTAGGATTATAAAAAAAGACAATAAATATGAAAAATCAAAATAAATACTCAATAGGTCTGGCAGCCATAGCAATGTTATTGGCCACATCCTCCTGTGAAGGCTTTCTGGATAAGATGCCGGACAACAGAACCGAACTCGACAACAGTGAGAAAGTGTTACAACTGCTCGTATCCGCCTACCCCAGTGGAACGTATATGCAGATAACCGAACTAATGTCCGACAACGTGGCAGATAACGGACCGCTCTATATGACCTTCAATAAAAGTGTGGAAGAGAGTTATAAATGGCAGGATTTCACCGATAACCAGCAAGATACTCCACAATACATATGGAACGAATACTATAAAGCAATAGCTGCCGCCAATCATGCATTGGAATACCTGAATAATTCTGAAGAAGGAACCGAAGACGAGCTTGCCTCCAGAGGAGAAGCCCTTGTCTGCCGCGCTTATTCCCACTTCATCTTAGTCAATGTTTTTTGTAAAGCATACAATTCCCAGACAAGTAGTATCGATCTGGGAATACCTTATGTGGAAAAGCCGGAAAAGATAGTATCCGGACAATATGCAAGAGGAACCGTTGCCGAAGTATACGAAAAAATAAACCGTGACATAGAAGAAGGATTGCCCCTTATCGACGACACGAAGTACAAAAGCTCCGTTATCAAATATCATTTCAATCAGAAAGCGGCATATGCTTTCGCCGCCCGGTTCAATTTGTATTACGGCAACTATGAAAAAGCCATAAAATATGCCACCAAAGCAATTGGAGAGAATCCGGCAAAAGTACTCCGTGATCAAGTTCAGTACAAAAGTATCGCCGCAGCAAAAGATTGCGGTATCGCTTATGTCAAATCTGAATTAGCATGCAATCTCTTACTGATGCCCGCTACATCCATGTGGAACTACAACCATTGGAGATCTCAATATAGCAGATATGCTATGAACACCGCTAAACTGCAGACCACCTACTGGAGCCTCGGACCATGGGTAGCCCCAGATTATCTCTATCAGGCACTCAAAATATACGGAAACGATCAAGTATCCTATTATCCCAAATTGTATGGTTTCATTGAATATACGGATGTCATTTCCGGAATAGGCTATCTGAATATCGTGAATACGGTCTTTACAACAGACGAGACCCTCCTTTGCCGCGCAGAAGCTTACATTCATATGAAAGACTATTCCAACGCGACAAAAGACCTGAGCTATTGGTATGATTCGCACACTTTACCGGGAGTCAAAGCCCTAACAGAAGACCGGATCGATTCTTATTATGAAACAGCAGACCAGGCAGTACGCCCTGAGCTCCATCCGATGTTTGAAATCGAACCGGGCAAACAACTCAACTTTATGTATTGTCTGCTTCATTTCCGACGCATAGAAACAGTACACGAAGGCCTTAGATGGTTTGATATCAAACGGTTCGGCATAGAGATAGAACACAACATTGCCGGACAGGCCAATGACATACTGACCAAAGATGACCCCCGAAGAGCATTACAACTACCGGCAGATGTAATCGGAGCCGGCATGCAACCTAACCCCAGATAATAACGAAATCAGAAAAAAAATATGAAAAAGATTTTATTATACGCATTAGCAATCTTTTTAACCGGCGGAATGATCTCCTCCTGTTCTGAAGAAAAACTCGGAGACAGTATTTTTGATACGAATCCTCCGGCACGCACAGAGTTCGACAATTGGCTACTCCGGAATTATGTGAAAGAATACAACATTGACTTCAAATACCGACTGGAAGACATAGAAGCCAATATGTCGTACAATCATATTCCGGCAGAAGTAGAGAAATCCAAGAAACTGGCAAAGATCATCAAATATCTGTGGCTCGAATCATACGACGAGATGTTCGACAAGACCGGAGTAAACAAGGATTTCATGCGGACCTACGCTCCTAAGGTGATTCTCCTTATCGGCTCGTCGGCCATCAATCCCTCTTCTTCAACGGAGATTTTAGGTTCTGCGGAAGAAGGTATCAAAGTAGTATTGTACAAAGTGAATTCCATTGATCCTACGGACGTGGAAATGCTGAATGAATATTACTTCGAAACCATGCACCATGAGTTTGCCCATATTCTTCACCAAAAGAAAAGTTATCCTACGGAATATAACCAAATATCCGCAGCCGACTACTCTTCTACCGGCTGGCAAAACCGTACGGAACTGCAAGCATGGAAACTGGGATTCGTTACTCCCTATGCAGGTATGCAACCACAAGAGGATTTCGTAGAGGTGATAGCAAACTATCTTGTCAAGCCAGATGGTTTTTGGGAAAATATGCTGGCAAATGCCGGCACAGAGGGAGCAGCCAAGATACAGTCCAAGTTTGATATGGCTAAAGAATGGCTCATGGCCTCATGGAGCATCGACATAGAAGAATTAAGAACGATCATCATCAGACGCTCTGAAAATATTGATTCAATTTTAAATGAAAAAATGACGGACAATGAATAAATCAGTTTATATCCTTATCGCCCTATTCACATTGTGCATCTCTTCATGCTCGGATGAAAACGATATATTCGACAGTTCTTCCGCACGCAGGATGAACGCAATGTTGCAAGAATGTAATGAAATACTGACCGGTGCGGAAAACGGTTGGATTTTTGAATACTATCCGGAAGACAGTAAATACGGAGGTTTTCAACTGTACATGACTTTTTCCAAAGAGGGAGAAGTAAAAGTCACTGCAGAATCGCCCATATTGGAGTCGCCGGGCGAACAGGTCACAAGCATGTATCAGGTGAAAGCCGATATGGGGCCCGTCCTGAGTTTTGACACATACAATCGGATATTGCATCAGTTTTCTGACCCGGACCCGGACGGATTGGGTTATGAGGGTGATTATGAATTCGTTATTCTTACCATCAATAAAGAAGGGATCGAATTAAGAGGAAAGAAAACCGGCGTAAAAATGCAGATGATTCCCCTACCGGCCGGTACGACCTGGGAGAGTTATAGCAACCGACTCAACAAGATGATACAGGCATTTCCCGGATTTACCATGCGCCTGAATATAGACGGCAAAGTAATAGACATGGAAGAATCTGACGAGATAGGACGCTATCAAACGTTCAAACTACCGGCAAAAACCAATTCTTCCGCCGAGGGCACAGCCTTTATTTATACACCGGATGGGATTAAATTCAAATCCCCCGTAACCATTGCGGGAAAAACAATACAACATTTCACTGCATCGGCAGACGGCACTTATCTGACTTGTACGGATGAAGGAGCAAACGGTGTACAAATCGTACAAATGCCTTTGGGAGAGGCCTTCGTAACCAAGAAAGGCAACTGGTTCTTTGACAAAAACCAGATGGGCCCACGATTGACCACGATGTGGAGTACAATTACCGAAAACATGGAAAAGGATCAGAATGGCCAAGGATCGGAACTTTTGCAACAAATTTCCCTACAGGGCTCTTATCAGGTATTCACAATATACAGTTATTCCATCAACGATGAAAAGCTATACAGTGCTAACTTCTATATGGATTTCATTCCCATTGAAGGTGCCGACCAGATGAAAATCATTTTCGCGGGAGGCGGAGACGACTTTGCCCGGTATTTCTATATGGAGTATTTCGACATGATGTTAGGTTATATGAGCGATGACGAACCATACAACATGACCTATGACAATCTGAAAAGTCCGAGTGAAATAACTTTCAGAAGAAACGATAACCCCGACGTCGTTTGGTTCAAGACCACCAGATACATTAAATAACCACATAAAAATTACGAATATGAAAAAGAATTATTACATTTTCATCCAGATGTTTTTATTCGTTTCTTTGACTTGCTTTCAAGTGAATGCACAGCAGATCAAGCCGGAAAGAAACAAGACAGAAAAAGTAGGCACACCGGAAGCAACAAAATTCCAGGTACCGCAGACACGGGCAACTATGTTGGGTACTCTGCCCTATTCCAACAACTTTGACAGTTATGAAATCCGTACAGTTCCCGAAGGATGGGTATGTACAGGCGAAAAAAACGCTTTTGCCGTCACTACATTCAATGGCTGGAAAGAAATATATTCCGAGCCAAACTGTTTAGGTGCTTATTCTTCTGCCACAGAAGACAATTGGGCCTATTCCATCGGATTTCAGATGAAAGCCGGAAAAGTATATCATGCCAGTTTCCAACTATTGGCTCCGGGGCTTTCCGAATCGGACAACAAAAGCGAGAGCGTACGCTTTACGGTTGGTAAAGGACAGTCAAAAGAGGCTGAATGTATTATATTGAAAGATTTGAAAAATATCAAATACAAAGAATGGAAAAAGGTAGAGGCCGACTTTACCCCTCAAACCGATGGAGTCTATTACTTCGGTTTCGGCCTCACTGCTACGGCTGCCAATGGAGTAGGAATAGATGATTTCGAAGTTTACGACAACGAAAATCCTTTCCCGGTTGAAGCTAAATATGTCGCATACGGCGGGCTATGGTCGACTTCGGTCAATCACTTGAACGATGATATGCGATACATATATCCGGGACAACCCATTACATTTATTAACCAGTCAAAGTATGCAACCGATTATCAATGGGATACATTCGGTAATCCGGCAACTACGAATGAAGAAAACCCTGAGGTAACTTACTCGGAAAGCGGAGATTACAGACCGTTATTAAATGCCACAAATGCCAAATATACGGATTCATTCTCAGATGTCGTCAATGTCACGGTTCTCGGAAAAGAGGAAATTACAGACATTGTTTGCAACAGTTCAAATAAGTATGACGAAGCCTCTTTACCGGAAAAAGATGTTCCCGGTACCAATGACTATGTAAGCGGTATAAATAAATACTATACCACCTTTGCAGAGAAGTTCGAACTGCCTTCAGAAGCCGAAGCAAGCATTAGCGGAGTTCATTTCAGATTATATCTATACAAGGCGGCTACTACCAATAAAGGTAAACCGGTAAGAGTCAGACTATACGCCGACAAATGGGGAGCACCGGATACGGACAACGTATTCGGCGAGTATGTCACAACCATGAGTGGCGCTTTCGGTTCGGTTTCCGTAGACTATGAAAATGTTGTCAGAAAAATAAAATTTGACAAACCTATAAAAGTAAAAGGAAGCTTCTATTTATCTATAGAACTGGATGAGTCTATCGTGCCGGATGCTACGACCAAATTAGCTTTAGCTTATGACGTACGCAGAGCAGACAAAGTAGCTTCTGCCTATGTCCGGATTCATGCTGCCGGAGCTGCAGAATTAAACCTTAACGGAGGATGGTATTGCGTTCCGGATCTGCCTTGGCCTTTCAATGAACTCGACAAAACAGGATTCTCTTTCTACCTGTCACCGGAAATTACTTTCCATAAGACCACAGGAACTTCTGTCAACGAAGTGAAAGATAATAAAGTCAATGTCTACCCTGCGGTATTCGAGTCCGGCTTTACTATTACAACCAAAGACAATGCCGCCAAACTCGTCCGGGTATTTAATGCAAACGGACAGGTCGTTTTTGAGAAAACAACCCACGAAACCAGCATTGATGTTACAGCTTCCGATTGGACTGCAGGCATTTATCTGGTAAAAGTTGAAGGTAATTCTACGAATTCCTCTATGAAAATTATCAAAAAATAAAAACGATACTCTCTCTTTACTTTATTCTAAACAGTTGTCCGGGCGTTAAACCCCGCGTTTAACGTACCGGACAATTTTTATTCACCACTAATACATATCAAAAGAGTATGAAAAAACGACTACTAATCACCTGTCTTATGTCACTGATAGTCATCGGGGCATGGGCTGAGAAGAGTGAGAACGAACCGATCATCGGCATGACTTGTACACCCGGCAAGATAAGCTTCAAACTGTATGCCACTGAAGAAACGACCTTTCAGATAGATTTTGGAGAAGGACCGGTAGAACAAACGGTCAAGACCACCGGAACAGCTATCAGTGGTTCTGCCACATCAAACTCAATAGCGGTATACGGAGATGCCCTTCTGATAAAAAAGTTTGAAGTATCCTCTAATCAGATTCTCAAGACACTGGATTTCAGCAAATGCACGGCCTTGACGGAATTATCATGCTCAAGCAGCCCGAATATAACCGAAATTACATTGCCTGCTTCTGCAGAAAACCAATTGACGAAAGTAAATTGCCGTTATATCAACTTGAGCTCTTTTGATGCCAGCCAATGTTCGAAACTCAAAACGTTGTATCTTTCCAATTCGAATGCAACATTGGAAACACTGATACTCCCGGAAAACAGTGATGCATTGGACGATTTAACTTTGATGCAATGTGGATTGACCACTCTGGACGTCAGCAAATACACCAAACTGACTAACCTGGACTGTCAATACAACTATTTGACTTCCGTACAGATCCCTGAAAACCCTGTCAATAATTTATCCGTAGATTGTTCCTACAATTACATGATCATGCCGAATTTTCCGGAAGGTGAAAAAATCACCTTATACTACATGGACCAACGGGAAAAAGTATCACGGTATACTTTAAATGAAAAATATAGTACGAACGACATCATCGACCTGTCAGAACTCTATGCCTTGAAGAAAGGAATCAAAGGTTCTTATTTTTCAGAAGGGGTTTACCCCACTTTCACCTGGTACATGAGCGGAAGCAGTGAACCGTTGGTAGAAGGAACGGATTACCTGACAATAGAACCGGGCAAATTCAAATTCAGCACAGTTCCCGAAAACGAAATCTATTGTGTGATTGCTTCTAAAGCATATCCTGCCTATCAAGACTACAGTTCGCCATACCGTACCACTGATATTGTAATAGAAAAAGCGATCGATCCGGTTATCACCTTGACTACCACCAAAGAAAGCCCCATCGGATTCTCCATCGGAGCTACCGAAGACAACACCTCTATCCAAATAGACTGGGGGAACGGAACTTTGGTTGATAAAACCATAAATACGACTAAAACATCCGTTCAAGGTACACCTGCCGGAACAAAAATCATCAGGATTTACGCAGATGCCGCTAAAATCAAAGAATTATCTTTAGCTTATTGCGACTATCTCACAGAGGTCGATCTAAGCAAGTGTACAGCGTTGCAAACCCTGTCCGTCAAAGACAGCTACAGAATTACCGCGTTTACATATCCTGAAGATGTAACCACCATTGAAAACCTGACCATCGATAACAGCAGTATAAAAAACATAGATGTACATGATTGGACGGGACTAAAGAATTTAAAATATATGCCTTATGGCACCAGCGCCATTGTATTACCGGATGAAGCGGAAAAGCTGGAAAGCCTTGTCTTAAGCAAACTATCTCTGAAAGCCATAGACCTGAATAAATACGTCAACCTAACTACACTCGAAGTAACCTCTCTATCCGCACTGGAAGCACTGGATGTAAATGCATGCGGCAAATTGGCAAAACTGATTTGTAAAAGAAATACCAAACTTAAAGCCCTTACCCTACCCACTGTCAGAAATGTTTTGACAGAATTGGATTGCGAGTATACTGCATTGACAGCCATTAATTTAAAAGAATACACTCATCTTCAGATTTTGAACTGCAGCGGAATCGCAGAAACCGTTTTACCAGAAGATCCGTCGACTTTAATTTCCTTGACTTGCAAAGAGAACGGATTAACAACACTGGATGTAAGCACATGTACCAACCTGACCAATCTGGATTGCTCATACAACCAGTTAACCGAAATACGTGTTCCTGAAAATCCGGGTCAGACCATAAGCATAGATTGCTCCTATAACTACCTGTTTATGCCCAATCTCCCCGAAGGAGAAAACATAGAATTATCTTATATGGACCAACGGGAAAAAGTATCCCGATATACGTTAAGTGAGAAATATAGCACAAACGATACCATCGATCTGTCAGAACTCTATGTCTTGAAAAAAGGAATCAAAGGTTCCTACTTTCCGGAAGGAGTCTATCCTACCTTCACTTGGTACATGAATGGAAACAGTGAGCCGCTCGTAGAAGGAACGGATTATTCAGTAGTAGAACCGGCCAAATTCAAATTTAAAGCAGTTCCCGAAAACGATATTTATTGCGTGATTGCTTCCAAGGGCTATCCAGCTTATCAGGACTACGGCTCTCCTTATCGTACCACCGATATCATCATAGAGAAAGCACCTGATCCGGCTATTACACTGACAACCTCCAAGGAAAACCTGATCGGTTTTTCTATCGGAGCTGCCGAAGATAATACCTCCATTCAAATAGATTGGGGAGACGGCACTTTGGTCGATAAGACCATAAATACAACCAGAACTTCGATACAAGGTACTCCCACCGGAACAAAAGTTATCAAGATTTACGGGGAAGCCTCTGCTATCAAAGAACTGTCTTTGGCTTACTGTGACTATCTCACAGAGGTTAATCTAAGCAAATGTACAGCCTTAAAAACGCTCATCGTGAAAGAAAGTTCCAAGATTACTACATTCACATATCCCGAAGATGTCACGACCATCGAAAATCTGACGATTGACAACAGCAGTATCAAAAATCTCGATATACATGAGTGGACCGGACTAAGAAGCTTGAATTACGCCCCATACGGAACAGGTACTATTATCCTACCGGATGAAACGGAAAAATTGGAAAACGTTACTCTAAAAAGATTATCCCTGAAAACGATAGACCTGAACAAGTACGGTAATCTAAACTCATTGGAAATCACCAATAATTCTTCATTAGAAACATTGGACATCAATGCATGCGGTAAGTTAAGCAAACTGATCTGTAAAGCCAATGCCAAGCTTACAAGCCTGATTCTCCCGACTGCAAAAACCGCTCTAACGGAATTGAGCTGTGAGTATACCGGATTGACCGACATAAACTTAAGAGAATACACCGCTCTGCAGGTTTTGAATTGTAGTGGAATCAAAGAGGTGGTTCTGCCGTCAGACCCGTCTACACTAACCTCTCTGACATGCAAAGAAAACGGGCTAAAGACATTGGATGTAAGTTCATGCGTCAACCTAGCTTATCTGGACTGTTCGTACAACGAACTGACTGAAATAACCGTTCCGGAAAACCCGAACCAAGTTCTGGAAATCGATTGCTCTTACAATTATCTGACCATGCCGACCTTCCCGGAAGGCGAGAAAATCAAAATGAGCTATATCTACCAGAAAGAAAAAGTAATGAAATATGAACTGGAAAGCAGCTATACAACCGACGAAACGATCGATTTTTCTGATTGGTATGTGAAAAAGAAAGGGTTACAAAGCTCTTATTTCGCCAATGGGGTTTATCCTACTTTCGAATGGTATCTGCAAGGCAGTAACGAGCAACTCGAATCCGGAACGGATTATACGATAACAGAAGGGTGTAAATTCCAATTTATAACTATACCGGACGACGCTGTTTACTGTGTGATTTCTTCCAGAGCATATCCCGATTATGAAAATTATGGAGAACCTTACAAAACGACTTCCTGCGTTATAACACGAGGTACGAGTGTGAAAGAAAACCATGCAAATATAGCCAAAGTTTATGCCACCGGTACAAACATTACAATCATACCGACCGAAGACTGCACATATTCAGTGAGTACTGCTACCGGACAGGTGATCACCAACGGCGAGACCGGACAAAGTATTGAAGTCCCTGTACATTTATCCGGTATCTATATCGTATCTGTCCGTACAGCAGACAACAAGGTTAAGAGCTATAAAGTAGCAGTTCAATAAAATAGCCTATAAAGCAATGTCTTTATAACTCCGGCCAGAACTGCCTGTCAATATTTACCGATAATAATCGGTAAATATTGACAGGCAGTTCTGTTTATATAAAGAGAGTAAACAAAAGAAACAGGAAAATCAGCCTAAGAAAATAATTGTACAAAAAAACAGAGAAGGAACGTCTTTCTCATCTACCTGATTGTCACATCTTATAAACATCCGAACAGTTCGTCGTAGAGTTTCGCCTCATTTCCCGTAGAGTTTCACTCTGTTTCTCTACGAGTTTCGACCTGTTTCTCGTAGAGGGAAAAAGTCATCATATAACACACTGATATACAAATACTTGCAAACCGTCATTTTTGTATCCTATTTTCAAGTCCAAAGCCATCATTATCTTAATAAAAACAGGTATCCAATCAGACAATATAATTAGACAAAACTGATTATATTCTTCAATGTGAAAGTAATCGTTTACTCAAATAACGTACCGGATACCATACCGAAAGAAAGCCGACTGTAAGTACCGTTACAAATATCAATACCACATCCCAGAAATGGACACTGACCGGATAAGCATCCACCAAGAACGTACCGCCTCCCCCACCTAAAGAGATAAGGCCGAATTTCTCCTGTATCAGGCAAAGAGCCAAGCCCAATACAATTCCGGATACAGCACCGAAAAGAGAGATCAACCGCCCCTCAAAAAGAAATATTCGGGAAATTAGCCGATCGTCCGCTCCCAAATTACGTAAAGTCACTACATCTTCTTTTTTATCGAGGATCAACATAGAAAGTGAACCGATTACGTTAAAGCAAGCGATCATCAGAATAAATGTAAGGAAAAGGTAGGAGATTAATTTTTCGATCTCCATGATACGGAACACATCCGCTTGCTGTTCATAACGATCCTGTACCACAAAATCATCACCCAGCACAGAAGCGATTTTTGATTTGACGGAAGATACGCCGGCATTTGGTTTCAGTTTCAATTCAATGGCAGAAACCTCGGTCGTATAATCGAGCATCCGTCGTGCAAACGCAAGAGAAGTAAGGATATAGTTACTATCATACTTCTGCTGATTGACCACAAAAACAGCACCGGGAGAAAAAAGATAATCCATATTAAAAGAAGCGGAAGGATTGGCCATGTTCACCTTCGCATTCCGCTTCGGACTATAAATCTTCAACGGATCAACAAACTGGATGCCGGTACCTAAAGTCGAGACCAGTTCAATGCCCATCACACCATAATCCACAATAGAATCATGGAGCAAAAACTCACCGGAGCCATAAAGAATACTATCGATAGCCGTAAGTTCCTCAAAATTATCTTCCACCCCTTTTATTACAGCCATCGTCTGCCGGTCTTTATACTGTACCATCGCATTTTCCTCCAAGGTTTCAGTAAACACGGCAATCTCCGGTAAAGCCCGGATCGCTTGTATACGTTCGTCCTGTGCGTCAAATACTTTCCCTTCACGAACTGTAATTTTCAGCTCCGGATCAAAAGCCGTAAAAAAACTGGCCACCATATCCTGAAAACCGTTAAAAACAGAAAGCGTACAGACTAACGCTAACGTAGCAAGTGCCACCCCGCATACTGATATGCCGGAAATGATATTAATGGCATTGTGCTTCTTTTTCGAAAAAAGATAACGCCGGGCTATGTAGAAAGGGAGATTCACTTCTGAAGCAGTGAGTCTATTTTCTCGATATAATCCAATGAATCATCCACAAAGAATTTCAATTCGGGGATGATACGTAGCTGATGACGGACACGCGTACCGAGTTCGTACCGGATAGATTTCATATTGTTATTAATATTCTTCACCATCTCCTCCCCCTTATCGGATGGGAAAATGCTAAGATACACACGTGCAATGCTCATATCGGGACTGATACGTACCGCACTTACCGATACCAATACACCGGTCATCGCCTTTGTCTGAAGCAAGAATATTTCACTCAATTCTTTCTGCAACAAACGGGATATTTTATTTTGACGGGTTGTTTCCATAAATATACATGTTAGTTTGTTCAACGTAATTTTTCTATTGCAAAGGCTATTCCAGCCTGCTTGTATAGAACACAAAGTTACAGAAATATATCGTTTGGATAATGATTTATAGCTTATTTTTAGTTTTCATTATTGAATTACACACACAAAGCTATCTTTGCGGCAAACCGAACCGGTATTATTTGTCCTCTCTAAAAGAATACTCAGGAATAATGAATCAATAATAGCGCTGAACAGCAATGTCCCATTTCGCATGAGAGAAGTTTACTATATGGGAAAATGGGATCATGGACTCAATATATATATATGGATATTTCAATGACACCATAAATAAAAATATCTATTTTATTTCTTGCGGATAATCGTCAGTCCGTCACGCAAAGGAAGAATTACTTTCTCCACCCGAGGGTCACAAGCCACCAGATCATTAAACGCCTTAATACCGATAGTCTGATAATCATTATTGTGCGGATGTTCCTCCAATACGTGGCCGTCCCACAATGTATTATCTGCAATGATATAACCACCCGTAGAAAGATGGGCAAGTGTCATCTCATAATATTCGATATACTTACGCTTGTCCCCGTCTACAAAAGCAAGATCGAACGTAATACCCAACTTCGGCACCAATTCAAGAGCATCACCGATATAAAACTTTATCTTATCAGCATAAGCGGACTTCTCCAGCCAAGGGCGGGTAAAATCCTCCTGCTCGTCATTAATCTCAAATGTATGAAGCATTCCTCCCTCACTCAAGCCTTCGGCAAGACAAAGAGCTGAATATCCGCTATAAGTTCCTATCTCAAGTATCTGCCGGGGGCGGATCATCTCGACAAACATTTTCAGCATCCTCCCTTGCAAGTGCCCGGAAGCCATACGGGGACGAAGCAACTTGACATGAGTATCCCGATACAATGCTTTCAAGTAATCGCCTTCATCGTCAATATGACGCAAGATATATTCATCAATAGTTTCCATACATCAGTGAAATCAAGACTATACAAGTGGAAGGATTGACGATTGGACAATTTACGATTTACGATTGAAATTACACTGCTATCACAAGACAATAGTTCTTTCAATCGTAAATCGTCCAATCTCAAATTACAAATATCTGTTTTTATTAGGCAGTACCGTTTCCTCCGCATGCTTCAACGCATCTTCCACAACGTTGATCTCAAGGAAAGAAGTCTGCGTACCGGCTTTACCGCTACTCAAGTAACCTACCATATCGGCAGGCTGCAAACGTCCCTCTTTCAGCAAACGGCGCAAAGCTGCGAAATAGTACTCCTGTCCGTTTGCCAACTCCGGCATATAAATCGCTTCCACACCATAGGAAAGAGCCAGATGACGCATCGTTTTCTCTTTGTAACAAATAGCCAATACAGGGTATTTACCACGGAAAGCAGCCAGATTACGGGCCGTACGTCCACTATAACTATCGGTAATGATGGCGCGCATTTTCAATTTCGCCGTTGCTTTCACAGCCTGCTTCGCCAAGAAAGCCGTCACGTCATTGCTATTCTCATTCAACGGAATGCGGATATCGTTTTCTTCCAACTTATCCTTTTCCGCCTGTGCAGCAATTTTCGTCATGGTTTTCACGGCTTCCACCGGATATTTCCCATAAGCAGTTTCACCACTCAGCATCAAGGCATCCGTACGATAATAGATGGCATTGGCGATATCAGTAACCTCCGCACGAGTCGGACGCGGATTATTAATCATCGTATGCAGCATCTGCGTAGCCACGATGACCGGTTTCTTAGCCAATACACATTTGCGGATAAGCGTACGCTGGATGCCCGGAATACGTTCCTGCGGCACCTCGATACCCAAGTCACCACGCGCTACCATAACGCCATCGGCCACTTCAAGTATCTCGTCAATATTATCCACTCCCTCCTGATTTTCAATTTTGGCGATAATTTTAATATCACTGTTATGCGCATCAAGTATTTCACGGATATCGAGCACATCCTGCCTGTTACGGACAAACGAATGGGCGATAAAATCAATATCCTTTTCAATGGCATATAATATATTGTTACGGTCTTTTTCCGTCAACGAAGGCAAGTTAATACGTACACCCGGCACATTCACACTTTTACGGCTACCCAAAGTTGCTTCATTCTGAACTTCACATATCAGATAGTCATCCGTTTTATCGATCACCCGAAGTTCCAGATCACCGTCATCGATAAGAATGGTTCCACCTACATTGAGATCGCGCACAAAATTGGGGTATGAAACGGCAATGCACTCACGAGTCGTTTCCAAATCGGGGTTACCGACAATCTTCACTCTTTCACCGATCTGGTAAGGAATCGGTTCCGCATTCGCGGTAGTCCGCACTTCCGGACCTTTGGTATCCATCAGGATAGCAATGCGATTTGAAACGGCACGCACATTGGCAATCAATGCCTCGAAACCCTCACGGCTGGCATGAGCCGTATTCATACGAACAACGTTCATTCCGGCATCGAACAACTGTTTTATAAAGTCTACATCACAGCGCCTGTCTGAGATGGAAGCTACGATTTTGGTCTGTTTCAGCAACATCTTGAATAATTGTTTAATTTGTTAATGCATTCATAGCCGATTACCGTTCGGCATAGCCACACATTAATTATATTTATCTATACTTATTTTATTATATTCTTTACCATTATGACATTAGTACATACCTTTCATGAACACATCGGCGCATTATTCACCGGCGCATCCTTTCAGAGCTTCAAGCGCCAGCCGGTACGAATCGAGTCCGAAACCACAGATAACCCCTCTGCACGCACAGGCAATCATGGAAACGTGACGAAACGCTTCGCGACTGTGCACGTTAGAGATATGTACCTCTATCACCGGAGCCGTCACCGAACGAATAGCATCCTGCAATGCAATAGACGTATGCGTGTAAGCTCCCGCATTCAGAATGATACCATCCGCTTCAAATCCGGTCTGTTGGATGCAGTCAATCATTTCTCCCTCAATGTTAGATTGAAAATAGTTAATCTCTATATCCTTATACGTTTCACGAAGACCGGTCAGATAGTCTTCAAATGTAACACTTCCGTATATGGAAGGTTCACGTTTGCCCAGCAGATTAATATTGGGGCCATTAATAATTTGTATCCTCATAACACAATCCTACTAATTTTAATACCTTTGTCCCGAGAACATTATTTCAAGATGCAAAGATAGCGTAAACCGAATGCAGTAGCAAATTTATTTGTATTTTGCCGAGGGGCAACCTGTCTTCGCGGGGCAAAGGTAGAAAAAAGAAATGAAAGTAAACGAAAAAACAGAAAAGAAGGATACGGCGGCTCTGATAATCAGGAAGTACCAACAATATCTGAAACTGGAAAAGTCTTTATCCAAAAACACGTTGGATGCTTATATGACCGATCTGGATAAACTGCTTAATTTTCTACAATCAGAAAATATAGAGATATCGGATGTATGCCTGGACGATTTGGAACGTTTCTCTGCCGGACTGCACGACATCGGCATTCATCCGCGTTCACAAGCACGGATCATCTCGGGCATCAAGTCTTTTTTTCATTTCCTGATTATGGCAGATTATCTGGAAGCCGACCCGAGCGAATTGCTCGAAGGGCCTAAAATCGGTTTAAAGTTACCGGAAGTACTTACCGTAGAAGAGATCGACTCCATCATCGCCGCCATCGATCTGAGTAAAAACGAAGGCCAACGCAACCGGGCGATCCTTGAAACACTGTACAGTTGCGGTCTGCGTGTATCGGAACTGACTAATCTGAAACTCTCCGATCTCTATTTCGACGAAGGTTTCATAAAGGTGGAAGGCAAAGGAAGCAAACAACGGTTAGTCCCCATCTCCCCAAGAGCCATTAAAGAAATTAAACTCTATTTCACAGACCGTAACCGTGGAAAAATAAAAAAAGAATACGAAGATTATGTTTTTCTGGCACGATGGGGTAAAAACATATCACGCATCATGGTGTTCCATCTCATCAAGGAATTGGCACAGACCGCAGGTATCACCAAGAACATCAGTCCGCACACTTTTCGCCACTCTTTCGCCACTCATCTGCTGGAAGGAGGGGCCAATCTCCGTGCCATCCAGTGTATGCTCGGACACGAATCCATTGCCACCACCGAAATATATACCCACATCGACCGGAACATGTTGCGGAGTGAAATAATAGAGCATCACCCGCGCAATATTAAATATCGACAAGAAAAGAAAGGCTGATTTCATTAAATTATAATAAAAACAATACCTTGTTTATATATATATCTTAAGATTTAATATCTTTGCGTTACTTTTTCCGGGTTAATGGGAAAAGATGTGTGAACGAATAGACGAATATTTCAATTACAAACATTTAAATTATACCTAAAATGATTAAGAAGCTGTATTTGCCTTTACTTATGGCATTGGTTGTTGCATTATCGTCATGTAACAAGAAAATGGGTGAATTATCATCTGATTACTTCACTACGACTCCGCAAGTGCTGGAGGCAGTAGCTGGTAAGGTTCCCGTAACCATCAATGGAAAATTCCCTGAAAAGTATTTCAACAAGAAAGCGGTTGTAGAAGTAACTCCGGTTCTGAGATGGAACGGCGGCGAAGCTAAAGGTCAGCCAGCTGTATTCCAAGGCGAAAAAGTGGAAGGTAACGACCAAACTATTTCTTACAAAGTAGGTGGAAACTACACAATGAAGACTTCATTCGACTATGTTCCTGAAATGGCTAAGTCTGAATTGTATCTTGAATTCAACGCAAAGATCGGTAACAAAACTGTTACTATTCCTGCCGTTAAAATTGCTGATGGTGTGATCTCGACATCCGAATTGGTTGAAAACACACTGCAAAGTGCCAATCCTGCTAACGGTGACGACGCTTTCCAACGTATCATCAAAGAAAAGCACAATGCGAACATCATGTTCCTTATCCAACAGGCTAACATCCGTGCAAGCGAATTGAAGACTGCTAAAGAATTCAATAAGGAAGTAGCTGAAGTAAACGAAGCTGCCAACAAGAAGATCAGCAACATCGAGGTATCTGCTTATGCATCTCCTGACGGTGGTGTGAAACTGAACACAGGTTTGGCTGAAAATCGTGAAAGCAACACTACTAAAATGTTGAGCAAAGACTTGAAGAAAGCAAAAGTGGACGCTCCTATCGATTCAAAATATACTGCTCAGGACTGGGAAGGTTTCCAGGAATTGGTTTCTAAATCAAACATCCAGGACAAAGAACTGATCCTTCGCGTATTGTCTATGTATCAGGATCCTGAACAAAGAGAACAGGAAATCAAAAACATCTCTTCTGTTTACAAAACTTTGGCTGACGAAATCCTGCCGCAACTGCGTCGTTCTCGTTTGACTTTGAACTATGAAATCATCGGTAAGTCTGACGACGAAATCGCTTCTTTGGCTGCTTCTAATCCGAAAGAACTGACACTGGAAGAACTGTTGTATGCCGCAACTCTGACTAACGACAACGGTAAGAAAGAAGTTATCTATACAAAAGCTACTGAGCTGTTCCCGAACGATTACCGTGCATTCAACAACCTTGGTAAATTAGCTTATCAAGCCGGTAACATCGACAAAGCAGAATCTTACCTGAAGAAAGCTGCAAACATCCAGGCTGCTCCTGAAGTAAACATGAACCTCGGTCTTGTTGCTTTGGCTAAAGGCGACAAGAATGCTGCTGAAGCATACTTAGGCAAAGCTGCCGGTGCTAAAGAATTAGGCGAAACATTGGGTAACCTGTATATCGCACAAGGTCAGTATGAAAGAGCAGTAAACTCATTCGGTGATGCTAAGACTAACAGTGCCGCACTTGCTCAGATCTTGGCTAAAGACTACAACAAAGCTAAAAACACTTTGGCTAACATTGAAAAGCCGGATGCTTATACAGATTATCTGATGGCTGTTCTGGGTGCAAGAACTAACAATCAGTCTATGTTGACAAGCAGCTTGAAGAACGCTGTTGCTAAAGATTCTTCTTTGGCAAAGAAAGCTGCAACAGATCTTGAATTTGCTAAATATTTCACAAATTCAGACTTCATGAACATTATCAAATAAGATAATATCTTATACGTAATAATAAAAAAGAGAGTTGCCCGCCAGACAAATGGCGGGCAATTCTTTTTTTTATCTGTAAAAACACGTACTTTCGCAGAAAAGAAATGGAAAATGAAGAAGATTAATATTCTGCTCATTCTGATACTCTGCATGACAGGCTGCAAAAAGGAAGCTGACACAACAAGTATCACCGGAGAAATTAAAGGACTGGGTAATGACACGATCTATCTGTATGGGGTGGACGGACTTTACGAACAAATAGATACCATCTGCGTAAAAGGAGACAAGTTCTCTCATTCCCTCAAAATAGATACCATTACTTCTGCCGTATTATTATTTAAAAAAAATACGGAATACCCCATTTTCCTTGATAAAAAGAATAAAATAAAAATAGCAGGAAACGTAAATAATCTGAGCTGCCTGAACATCAACGGTAACATCTATAACGAAGAGTTTTCCGCTTTTCAAGCCAGCCTGCAAGAGCTTGACACCCCGTCGGATAAAGCACTTGAAGAAAAAGCCGAAACATTTATCCGCCAACACAACTTTTCTTTTGCCAGTATCTATCTGCTCGACAAATATTTTGTTCAGAAAGAAAACCCCGATTTCGATAAAATTAAAGAGCTTATCAACATCATGGCCGGAATCTTACAGGACAAACCTCGTATCGGACAACTTACAGAATATATCGGCCAACTGGAAAAAGTAAATAAAGACAAAGCAGCGCCATTCTTCAGTATCCCCAATGAAAAAGGAGAAAAAATAACCCGCACAGGGCAATTTAAAGATAAGTATCTGCTTATCAACTTCTGGGCATCCTGGTGCGAAGACTGTGACTCCACAAATGTCGAACTGCGCAAGATAAACGCCAAATACAAAAAGAGCAAAGATTTCGGGATACTCGGCATTTCACTCGATATAGACAAGAAAGCCTGGAAAAACAAAATCAAACAAGACACATTAAACTGGGAACAGGTATGCACCTTCACCGGATGGGACATGGAAACAGCCAAACAATATGCCGTTCAGAAGCTGCCTGTCAGCATACTCGTATCCCCAAGCGGAAGAATACTTGCAAGAGATATCCCGGCAGACAGCCTAAGCCACAAAGTGGAAGAAGTGCTAAAGAAAAACGAAAAGAAATAATTGCCCTTAAATTACTAAGAAAAACATGCTCATAAAAGTATTCGGAGCGGCCGTACAAGGTATAAACGCAACCCTTATCACCATCGAAGTAAACAGCTCAAGAGGTTGCATGTTCTATCTGGTAGGTCTGCCCGACTCTGCCGTAAAAGAGAGCCATCAACGTATCATCTCCGCCCTGCAAGTGACCGGGTACAAAATGCCCACCAGCAATATAGTCATCAACATGGCACCGGCAGATATTCGTAAAGAAGGTTCGGCCTACGACCTCCCGCTTGCCATAGGCATCCTTGCCGCCAATGAAACCATCTCTTCCGAGAAACTGCCCCATTATTTACTCATGGGAGAACTAAGTCTCGACGGTAGCATACAACCGATCAAAGGGGCACTTCCCATAGCTATCAAAGCACGGGAAGAGAAATTCGACGGACTGATCGTTCCCCTGCAGAATGCCCGTGAAGCGGCAGTCGTCAATAACCTGAACGTATACGGAGTTACGAATATCAAAGAGGTCATCGAATTTTTCAACGGGAAATGCGAGTTACAGCCCACGATCGTCAATACACGGGAAGAGTTCTATACCCGCCAGGAAGAGTTTGAATACGACTTCGCAGATGTCAAGGGGCAGGAAAATGTAAAAAGAGCATTAGAAGTGGCGGCGGCCGGCGGGCATAATCTTATTATGATCGGAGCACCCGGAAGCGGGAAATCCATGATGGCCAAACGTTTGCCGTCCATCCTGCCGCCTCTGTCTCTCGGTGAAAGTCTGGAGACCACCAAAATACATTCCGTAGCCGGAAAACTGAGCCGAGACACCTCACTGATTACAAAACGTCCGTTTCGTAACCCCCATCATACGATTTCGCAATCAGCTATGGTTGGCGGTGGAAATTTTCCACAACCGGGTGAGATCAGCCTTGCCCATAACGGCGTACTCTTTTTAGATGAACTTCCGGAATTCCAACGCAGTGTATTGGAAGTATTGCGTCAACCGTTGGAAGATCGCCGCATCTCTATATCCCGGGTAAGATGCAGCATTGATTATCCGGCGAGTTTCACACTGATCGCTTCTATGAATCCATGTCCTTGCGGATATTATAATCACCCCACAAAAGCCTGTGTCTGTTCTCCGGGGCAAGTGCAGAAATATCTGAATAAAATATCAGGGCCTTTACTGGATCGTATCGACATACAAATAGAAATTGTGCCGGTTCCTTTTGAAGAGATGGCCAACAACCATCCTGCCGAACCAAGCTCAGAAATTCGTAAACGGGTTATCAAAGCCCGGCAAATACAGGATACCCGTTTTGCCGACCAACCAGGCATTTATTGCAATGCACAAATGACGAGCAAACTGCTTGCCCAATATGCCCAACCCGACAACAAAGGCCTGACTTTACTAAAAAATGCCATGAACCGGCTCAACCTCTCCGCCCGCGCCTACGACCGCATATTAAAAGTATCGCGCACCATTGCCGATCTGGAAGGTAGCGAACAAATACTCTCCGCTCACCTGGCCGAAGCCATCAGCTATCGGAATCTGGACAGGGAGAATTGGGGAGGGTGAAAAGAAGGGAGAATTCTCCCCTCTCTTCATCTTTCTTTTTCGATTCTTATCCGCGCATCCACCGCTATCACCTCTTTCTCCGTAGCTAATAGCGGATTGATATCCATCTCCTTGATCTCCGTGGCAAAACGTAGCAGGGTGGAAAGACGGACGATGATCTCGGCAAATTTATCTTCGTTTACCCCTTTCTGTCCACGGGTTCCCTGAATAATCTTATAGGCACGGAGGGAATGGATCATAGAATAAGCCTCTTCATAAGACAACGGGGCAAGGCCGGAAGAAACATCCTTCAAAACTTCAACAAAAATACCTCCTAAACCACAGAGCACAACGTGTCCGAATTTCTCTTCATATTTTGCACCGATAAAGAGTTCCGTGCCTTTCAGCATGGGTTGAACCATAATGGCATGTGCCTCGGGAATCTGCATCATCCGATCGAACTCCAAAGCGAGATGCTGCTCGCCTTTTATGTTCAGTACCACTCCTCCCACATCGGATTTGTGTACCGGACCGACAACCTTTGCCACTACCGGGAATCCACAACGGCGTGCAAAAGCAACCACCTCTTCTTTATTGCCGGAAACAAACTCATCGACAAGCGGAATACCGGCGGAATGCAGCAATGCCTGCACATAATGGGGGGCGATATAACCATCTTCGGGGATAGAGTCGATGATACGCCTGATACGAGGTACATCCACACCGAAAAGCTCTATTTCATTGGTGGCCGGTTGCGGGGCATTCACTATCCTCGACAAGGCCGTACCCAATGTCACCTCATCAGCAAAGTTCACATGCCCTTTTGCCAGAAAAGCGGCAACCTCGGCTCCTGCCGTATTGATAGAAGGAAGAATCGGAAAAATCGGTTTACGGCAAGTCTGCATCTTTTCATGTAGCACATCATACATTTCAAACATAGTAACCAGGCCCGGAGTACCGAAAATAGCCATCATCGCATCTATATTCTCAAACTTCTCTTCACAATAATCGATGCAAAGCCGCAAATGCTCGGGAGTACCGGTAGCTAAGATATCAATCGGATTGCCAACGGCAGCACCGGGATAAAGGCGGGATTTTAATTCATCTGCCAACGGGCCTTCCAACCGGGGAACATTCAGTCCGCCTTTGCTCAGAGCATCGGTCAGCATCACCCCGGGACCGCCGGCGTGCGTAATAATAGCAAAATTCTTCCCCCGCAATTCCGGTAACGTGAAAACGCAGCCTACCGTGGTCAACTCTTCACGGGAGAAACAACGCACGATACCTGCTTTACGGAACAGAGCCTCGACAGCAGAGTCGGAACTGGCAATAGCCCCCGTATGCGAAGAGGCCGCACGGCTCCCGCTTTCGGAACTTCCCGCTTTGATGGCAGCAATCTTACAGCCTTTCTTGATCAACGACGAAGCATGAAACAGCAAACGGTCGGGATCACCGATACTCTCGATATAAAGCAATTTAATCCGTGAATCCTTTTCCGGATCAAATGTATTATCCATATATTCCAACACATCTTCCACACCGATCTGCTTCGCATTGCCTACTGACCAGACAGAATTGAACTGCAATCCTTTTGTCACCGCACTCTCCAAAATAAAGACTGCCGTTGCACCGGAACTGGAAATCAAATCTACTCCCTGCAAGCTCAATTGCGGAATAGGCTGACTGAATACGCTGTGATGCCACGTGTTCATCAACCCGATGCAGTTCGGCCCGATCAGCGAAGCACCGTATGTATTCACCGTTGCCAGAATCCGTTCTTCGAGCAGTGCACCTTCGTGCGTCTCTTCGCCAAAACCGGCAGAGAGAATGATAAATGCCTTCGTTTGCTTTCCGCTCGCCAACGCTTCTACCACATCCGGACACAACGCCGCCGGAATGGCAAGAATCGCCAAATCGGTATCGGGTATGTCTTTGGCATCGGCAAAAGAAGGAATCCCCTGCACTTCCGTCTCCTTCGGGTTGACGGCACGAAGTTCACCACGATAACCACCATTGATAAGATTCTTTAATATAGCACCGCCCGGTTTATGCACATTATTCGATGCACCCACGACGACGATGCTCTCCGGACGGAGCAACTGTGTTGTAATCATACGATTGTATATTATTCGGTTATTAATGCACAAATATAGTATTTCCCAAAAACATAAGCAACTTAAAACATGGAAATTCATTTCCCCTTTCCCCCTTCCGCTTTTCGTTATTCATCGGTATTTAAGTGCAGAAGGGAGGGGAAGAAAGTTTTAAATATAATTCCCCGTCGGCAATCATCAACTGATCGATTGACAGTAGTCAACAGATAAGCCGACAACTACCAATAGATAAATTGACTACTGTCAACATACAATAATAGTTATACAATCTGTAAAGAATTAAATAAGGAAGATATATTTCCTCCCATATAATCCATATCTTCCGGTTATGAACATAGACTCCCATTTTCAAAAATCTCTCCGTTCGCAGTGCCAATCACCGAAGCCCTTCCGCAATATCGCAAGCTCTTCCGCTCCGTAATGCTTGCCACCAAGGCTTTTTAGCTATTGTACAAGGGGACATGTGCAATGCAACAGTACAGTTAAGGCTCCATCGGAGCATCATCATATTGTTAAAATCCGTCAAAAGCACAATCGTCACACAAATTAAACAAATAAATAACAGCGCACTAATATAAATTTTGTCACTGTAAACCGTTACAAAACAAAAACAAGTAAAAGGAAATAAGGCATGCAACTATTTTTTTTAAGAATGAATGCTTCTTATTTCTGTTTTATTAACTACATTTGTAGGCGAAGTATTAATAATATAAAAGTCTCCATACTTCTAAAAAATTAGGGATGATTGCGAAAGGAGACTGTCGCAAACAAACAATTATTACATGAATCAAAACAATTTCAAACATCTGTTTTTACTTTTTTATTTTCTGTTGTTCTTATGTCCGAGTATTCTATCGGCCCAACAGAGTAAAATTACGGTAACTTCCTTTAATCGGATGGAAAACGACATCACCGCCCGTATCACAGCACCGAAACGGGATCAAAACGGAGAAATATGTGCGTTGATACGCATCGTGACCAACGAAAAAGACCTTATGTTCGAGCCCGATGCCTTAGGCATTACAGCCCGCGAAAACAAGACAGGAGAAGTGTGGGTTTATGTCCCCCGTGGTGCACGACGCATCTCAATCCTGCATGACAAACTGGGAATTCTGCGCAACTATTTCTATCCGGACATCATCGAAAAGGCAACCGTATACGAGATGGTACTCAACACAAGCGACGACCAGAACAAGCCCGTGGCGGAAAGTAACATGCAATTTCTCGTAGTCCGCCCCGAGCCGGCCACAGCCAATGTTTACATTAACGAAGAACCGGTACCTGTGGAAAACGGACTTTTCAACGCAACCATGCCGAAAGGAGAACACACCTATCGGGTGGAAGCACCGATGTATCAGCCCGATGCCGGTGTCATCAAGTTAGGTAATACTCCGGTCACCAAAAGCGTTGCATTAAAACCCAAATTCGGTTACATGGAAATCTTCTCACTACCCGAGCAGGATGCCGACGTATACATCGACAGCGTACGGGTAGGAAAAACTCCCTACCGCAGTGACCGCATGGGGATCAAGGAATATAAAGTGCGTATCGAGAAACAAACATACTTCCCGATAGACACCGTGCTGAATGTAACCGCCGGAGAAACCGTACGCCCTACCTTCCACATGATATCCACCATCAAACCGAAAGTTCCGATGAACACGCTCATTATGGTACAGGCAGGATTTGGCGGTGGCGGGCAAACCTCCTTCGGCGGCATGATCGGTTTTACACGCACCAACGGATTCTATGCCGCTTTCAGGAGTGACTTCAACTCGATCAAAACCGTAGGTGAATGTGACGATAACCAAAAGACCACCGAAGGCGCCTCCATCATCTACGAACCGGGAAGAACAGAGAAATCCTACCTCTGCATTACAGCCGGATATATGCGCCGTCTGGCTAAACCACTTTACGGCTATGCCGGCGTAGGATACGGTAACCGCACTTTTGCCTGGCTCGAAGCCGACACGGAAGACAACTGGTATAAAAACACCGATCACTCCGCATCCGGAGTAGCGGCAGAAATAGGGGCTATCCTGCGCCTGAAAGGGTTCCTGCTTTCGGCAGGATTCAACACAATCAATTTCAAACAGCACCAGGTCACCGCCGGTGTAGGTATTATTTTCTAAGAATAACATAAATCACTTCAAACGATATGAAACGACTCATACGAACCATCGCCATCCTGTGCTTTATCTGGCTGACAGGAGGTTGTGAAAAAGATACAGAACCCACTTGGATTGCCCCGAAAATGGAGATCCAAGTAGTATCGCAAGATGACATTAAACGCAAAAGCGCCATACTGAAAGGGAATATCGGAGAAAACGATCTGGAAATTACCGAATGCGGCTTCCTCTACTCCATCAACAAGACTCTGCTCGAAAGTAAAGCATTGGGTGACAAAGATGTAATCAAAGTGCTTGTAGAGCAAACATCCGGTGAAGTAAAAGTACAATTGGAAGAACTCATTCCGGGAACGAACTATTTTTACTGCCTTTTCATCACCTGCGGCAACACCACTGTCATCAGTCCGGAAATTCTGCAGTTTGCCACAGTTGCCAACAATGCGCCCGAACTGGATGCAATAACCCTCCGAACCAAAGACAATCAAAGTATTACGGTCGCAAGCGAGGTCATCTCCAGCGGGGCAGAAAGCATCGAACTGCGAGGTGTCTGCTACGTCAAAGGAACCGAAGGCGACCCTAAATTGGGAGACAACAATGTGGCCGTACCCGAAGGCGAAACCGATTTCGTAGTCACCATCAGCAATTTGAGCGCCTCTACCGACTATACCATACGGGCTTTTGCCATGAACAACGAAGGCATCGTAGGATACGGCAAAACAACCGTTATCCGCACCGAGAATTCGGAAAAGCCAACTGTACGCACATACGACGAGCCAACTGTACGCGGTAATTATGCCGTAGTAACCGCTGAAGTGACCGATGCCGGAACTTCTGCCGTAACCTCCCGGGGATTCTGCTGGAGCAGTACAAACTCCACCCCCATGCTTGGTGCTTGCGACGGACAGACAGAAATGCCTTTAACAGAAAGTAATGTATTCGCAGGAGAAATCAATAAACTCAAAGAAGGCACCGTTTATCATATCCGGGCTTATGCAACCAACGGAAAAGGAACCGGATACGGCAATGCTGTCACCATCACTACCACCAGTGTGACACTGCCGGAAGTTACGATCACCACCCCTACGTTTACTACCAAAACAGCCGACCTCAGTGCCGCCATAGCCAGCAACGGAGGCGGTACAATCACCGAACAGGGATTCTGTTGGAGTGCATCCGTACACAATCCGCAAACAGACACGGAAGGATGCGAACATAAAGCAATAGAAGGCGACGACTTCAAGTACATGTTAGAAGAACTGACACCGGGAACCACCTATTACGTGACAGCCTATGCCGTCAACGAAAAAGGAACCGGATACTCGAACGTCAAAGAATTTAAAACCATGGAGCTCACAGTGCCCCGACTGGATGCACTCGTCATCTCCACACCCAAAACAGATGGCGCAAGCGTCAACTGCACACTGCTCAGCAACGGCAACGGTACCGTGACCGAACGCGGATTCTGCTGGAGCACCTCCGTACAGAATCCTCGATTGGACATGCAAGGATGCGAAAAAATACAGATGACAGGCACGGAATTTCTGCATGAATTTACCGGACTAAACCCCGGTACTCCGTACTACGTGACGGCTTACGCCACCAATGAAGCAGGAACGGGATATTCTCAGGCCGGAAGCTTCACCACTGTAACTATTTCCGAACCCACGTTGGACATTCCGTATATTTCGGCCATCAATACCACCTCGGCCTATGTGCGTAGCAGTATTATCAATGACAATAATTCTCCGGTCACAGGAAAAGGGTTCTGTTATAGTACAACGAATCCCAACCCGACAACCTCTGATAAAGTGATCAGTGTTGAAGGCAACGACTTCACGCAGCAACTGCTCGGGCTGAATCACGGTACCCTCTATTACATACGCGCTTTTGCAACCAACAGCGTAGGTACGGGATATAGCAGCAGCGAAAGTTTCACCACCACTCAAATCACCGCTCCCGGCCTGTATAGTACAAATGTCTCAGGCGTCACCATCAACAGCGCAGTACTTACCGCCACGATCTACTCGGCAGGTAACGGCACCATCAGCCGGAAAGGTTTCTGCTGGAGCACCGAAACGAGTCAGCCGGATATGGATAAAAACACCCACCAAGACATTGAAGGCAACGTAACCGCCCTCAACCACACCCTCACCGGCTTAACGCCCGGAAAGACCTATTACGTACGTGCATATGCCGTCAACGAAGCGGGAGTGACCTACAATAGCCATGCACAATTCACCACGGATGCCGTCAATAAGCCGACTTTCGGAAATATCTCCGTGACAGACGTGGCAATCACCACAGCTAAAGTCACTGCACGTATCAGCAGTAACGGAAACCAGGAAATCACACGGAAAGGTTTTTATTGGAGCAGCACCAACCACGAACCGGGCGAAAACGACCAAGTAAAAGCCATCGAAGGCACAGGAGACCAGATGGTTCTGAACATGAGCGACCTGAAATCAAGTACCACTTACTATGTACGTGCTTTTGCCACAAATTCACAAGGCACAACTCTCTCTAATATCACCTCATTCACCACCGCCATCGACCCCGTACCGGGTGATGGAGATATGGGTAATCCGGATAAATAACCCTCGAAACAGAAAAGTAATATGAAAAAGATATTCTTATATATATGTATGATATGCCTGGCAGGTCTGAGCACCTACGCTGCCATAAACGGAACACAAGCAAACGATGACACTTTTGCCACCAATGCGCTGAAAGAAGGCTCTTTCCCACTGACCTTTGAACAGGAATCTACCACTGCCCCGTGGACAACTGCGGGAAACGGGGTTGTGACCAGCAGTAATAAAGAAGCGAACTCTGAAGTAGGGTTCAGTACAACGTTCAACCTATCATTTGATGCTACGGTTTCTTTCGACTGGTCTGTCAATGGCGACCAACTGATATTTTATGTGGACAACAAGCAAGTAACTAATATATCCGGCATTATATCCAACTATACCCCTTATAGTTATGATCTAAAAACGGGTGTGCATACTTTGAAATGGAGCTACAAAAACAGTAGTTCCGCTACCACCGGAGATGATCGCGGCTATGTGAAAAATATCTATATGTCGCCAACATCATTCATAATGCCGGGCGTTGCTTACCCTGTATGCGAGACCCAACTTTACTTCGGAAATGTAGTAAAAAATGCACCGACAACGGTCAACCTGAATGTCCGCAATATCGGTAGTGAACAACTAAACATAACGAAAGTGACAACCGACAATACCATTTTCTCCATAGGAGATTATGAAAAGAATATTCCAGCATTGGAGACACGCACAATCCCTTTCACCGTCACTGTAACAGCCGAAGGACTGATTGAAGCCAAAGCTATCATAGTAACCAATGGAGGCACACGGGAGGTTTCCTTGCGGGCCAATTGTACAAGCGATATAACAAGCATCGCTGTGACAAGTCCAGGGAACCTCAGCAATCAAGTATCAGCGAGCGATTATGCAAAAATCAACAATCTTAAGCTGACAGGCGTTATTAATGATACAGATATCGCTTTCATCAAGCAAAACCTAACAGCTGTCAAGACGCTGGACTTATTGGATGCCTCATTTATAAACAACAGCATCAATACGCAATTCCAAAAGAATACATGGGTAACGTTGATATTGCCAAAAGGAACATTGACAATCAATTCTGCGGCACTCCAAGAGAGTGAATGGCTACAAAGTATCGTATTGCCCGAAGGATTGACAGACATAAATTCTAATGCTTTTTACAAGTGTAGTTCTTTACAAAATATCGTCCTCCCATCCACTCTACGAACTATCGGCATAAGAGCTTTTAATGATTGTGCGTCATTAAAAGCCATAACGATTCCGGACAGAGTTGAATCTATCGAACAATATGTATTCTATGAATGCAGTGCTCTCGAAGAAATAATTATCGGAAACGGAGTAAAAAGCATATCGGGTTATGGCCCATTTGAGGGATGTAACAACCTTAAGAAAGTGGTCATCGGAAACGGCCTGACAGATTTAACCGGCAGTATATTCCAAGGCAAAACAAACCTAACAGAAGTCATATTAGGAGAAAATATAACAACAATAGGAAGCAGTTGTTTTATGGGATGCACTGGATTAGAAAAGATTACATTGCCTAAAAAACTACGTAACATCAACGGGGCTGCATTCCTTGGATGTATTTAGAACCTCATAACAACCAAAAACAATTAGAAATATCCAAACGTAAATCTTTAATTACCAACACATTCTATAAATTAACACTTTTCGGCTGCTTTTTGTCGCTTCCCAAATTTCCACATATTTTTGATACATATTTCTGACGTGGAGAATTTGCGGAGCTTATTTTTTGTCATATCGTGCAGGTAGTTGACAAGGGTTTACAACCATTTACGATAAGCGACAAAATCCGCACCGATATGCAGCAATAGTCACATCGTGCAGAAAGGCGACAACGGTTGACTGCCGTTTACACCCGTTTACCACTTCGGAGATACATAGTTGAAGAAATGAACGAGTAAACGATAAAGCAGTATGAGTACAACCAAAAAATGCCAATTTTGTGGCAAGCCCTTTGTAACCCGGAGCGGTATGCAAAGGTATTGCAGCGAGGCTTGTCAGGCGGAAGCCAAACGAGCCAGAGTGATGCAGAAGAACAACCTCTTCAAAGTCGCCCAACCCTTGATGAAGATACAGCATCAGGAGTATCTCACCTTTTCCAAAGCAGCCATCCTCATGGGCTGTTCCCGACAGTACATTTACAAACTCGTAGCTCTCGGCAAGCTGAAAGCCTCACGCATCAGCAACCGCATGGCATTCATCCGCAGAGCCGACATCGAGCAGATGTTGGAGGGCAATCCCTATCACCGCATCCTGCCCGGCAGCACCTTCGTACCGAGAAAGTCCGCTTCATCATCCCTACCAACCAAAAGAGAAATAAGGGAAAAGGAAAGCGATGAAGTGTTGGACTTCTATTCGGGCGAGGAGGTGATGACCCTTTTTAAGGTAAAGCAGTCGTGGCTTTACACTTCCGCCAAGCGCAACCATATCCCCATCTGCCGTATCGCAGGAAAGAACTATTACAGCAAGAAGCATATAGATGAGTTTTTCGGTGTCGCTGTCGATATAAGCGGAATTACCGACTGGCTCCTGACCGAGGAGGTGGAAGAACTGTTCGGCATGAAGCCGACCGCACTCCGTGCCTTCACCTACCGCCATAAGATACCCACCAAAAGAGAATACGGACGTACCTATTACTCCAAATCCCATCTGGACGAACTCCGCAGAACCGACCTCGTGAACGATGAACGCTACTACACCGTGGAGCAGGTGCAGCAGATTTACGGGCTTTCCTCTGCCAATATCTGCCATATCGTCAAGGTGAAGCATATCGAGAAGATAAAGGTCGGTGTGAAAAACCTGCTTTTGCGTTCCGATGTGGAGCGTGTCATGGCAGAAAGGAACAAACAACCGTGAAAAACCTATTTTATCGAGAAATTATTTCAAAATGGAGTATCGTGGAGGTATTCACGGATATTTCACGTTGTTCCTTTGCGGCAGATAACTCGGAAACACCACCGAAAATGTTTAACTTCAAAATTATATTGATATGAGTAAATGCAAGACAGTGACCTTGCGTAAGCGCAAGATTAAGAACGGGACACAGTATTCACTATGTTTGGATTACTATCCCGGCTACCGTGACAACATTACCATGAGGGTGATTACACGTGAAGCCTTGGGGATTTACATCTTCGCCAAACCTGCCAACCAGCAGGAGCGGGATTTCAACACACGCATGATGAAAAAGGCTGCCATCCTACGTAACCAGCGTTATGAAGCCATCTTCAACGAGAACAACGGCTTCTTTGACAAGTCCAAGATGAAAGGCGATTTCCTTGCCTATTTCAAGGGCTTGGCAGACCGTAAAAACATCAAGTGGCAGCACGTTTACAAGCACTTTGAAAGGTTTGTGAACGGCAAATGCACCTTTGAGGAGGTGGATGTGGACTTGTGCCGCAAGTTCATGGAGTACCTGCTGAGTGCGCCTCAGACTATCCACACCAATCAAAAGTTGCATATCAACTCCGCAGCAGGTTATTGGTCAACATTCCGTGCCGTGCTTCACACAGCCTACCGTGACAGGAAGATAAAGGAAAACCCCAACGGTTTCTTAGACCGTATCGAATGCATTCCCACCATCAGGGAACATTTGAGCCAAGAGGAACTGATACGGCTTGCCGAAACACCTTGTGAGGAAGAGGTACTGAAAAAGGCTTTTCTTTTCGCCTGTCTTACGGGATTGAGGAAGAGCGACATCAGGCAACTCACGTGGCAGCAGATACAGCCATACACCAACGGCAGGATGTTCGTTACCACCCGTATGCAGAAGACAAAGGAAATAGTGCATAATCCTATCAGTGATGAAGCCTACGGACTGTTGGGAGAACGTGGAGAGGGGCTAATCTTTGAGGGCTTCAAGGATAAGATGCTGCAAGGACCACTCCAACGCTGGCTCTCTGCAGCAGGAATAACCAAGAAAATCACTTTCCATTGCACAAGGCACAGCTTCGGAAGCCTGCACGTGGAAATGGGAACGGATATGGCTGTAATCCAAGCCTATCTCGGTCATAAGAACATTACCACCACACAAATCTATTCCAAGATAGCAGCGCAGCAGATGTGTCAGGTAGTGGACAAGATAACCCTGAAACGCAAAGAGGCATAAACACTTCCATTGACGGATATTCAGAGGGGCGGTTATTGCTTTGTGTGCTTTAACCGCTCCTCTGTTTTTGGCTTGATGCCACCCCTCAGAGTATGAAACTGAGTATGATATGATGACATTTCGTGAAATACATTGAAAAAGACCGTTCTAACCGCAAATAACGGGCAGTAATTGGGAAAAATAGCATTAACTTTGCACAAAACAAAAAATAGGAACAATCAATCTCTCAACGAAATATGGAATCATCAGTCAAGGACAAATACATTATCTTGGGCTTTGTCGGCTTCGCCATCGTCCTAATATCTTCTTTCGCCACGCTGGTCATTGCGGACAATTTCAACCAAGACAACTTTGTCAGATGGATAGTGTTCGTATGCTGCAATCTGTTGGGATGGCTGCTCTATCTCTCCTTTCAGACACTCATCTTTGATACATACGAAATCTACAAAATCAAGTTTGGCAAGAAAGAAACGGTTGCCGAAGCCATAGAGGTACAGGAAGAACTGCCACAAAATACGCTTGAAGAAACTACATCTGTACCTGCATCTACATCAGTTCCTGAGCCTGTACCCGAACCAGCCCTGATAAAGGAAGAGCCACCTATCCAAGCACATCCGATAGAGCTTACCATCGCCCCGGATCTACATGCGAAGAACCGTGCCGATTATGCAAACAGAGAACAACGGGAAAAGGAAGAACGCATCCGCATGGTCATGGAGTATTGTCACTTCTACCTGCCCCGCATTGCCGACCAAGAAACCGTAAACCATATCTGTGCTGAGGTGGATAAGTGGATGAATCTTCATACATATACTCCCAAGCCCATACCGAACCCACTTACTAAAGACATCAACAACATTCCGCTCCGGCATTTCGTGTGGAATATCTCCGAGCGTTTCATGTATAAGAAATACTACAACGGGGACAACCGTGCCGGTTTCATCAAAGCCCTTTTCCCGAAAGCGTTTGCCGATACAGACACATCAACCATCAAGAACTTCAAGGTTGAGCCGTTAAAGACGGAAATTCCCATTGACGAACCCGAAAATGGCAAACTTGATTTCCACTATCCCGAGGATTACGTGCGGAATTAGGATAATCACGACACCAACGACAAACATCCGGTAATTCATAACCGCCTGTTTTACATTGCTTCCCGAGTAATTTTGCCCGTCATTTATGGCTGGGCTTAATTATTCGGGAATTATTTTGCAATGATGTATCGTGGAGAAACTCACGGATATATCATTGCCGTCCTTTGCGCCAAGTCTTACAAAAGAGACGAGTACGCGAATGGAAAAAACAATCCTTACCTTCAACGACCTCCCCGAGGTTATCGCTCAGCTTCGAGACGAAGTGATGAGCCTGAAAAGCCTGCTCACCGAGCAGCGCAGTGTGAACCATGCCAAGACGGTAGACACCCACGTACCCATGTCGGTGGACGAGGCGGCGGAGTATTTAGGCATTCCCAAAGGCACGCTCTACATGAAGCTGTCGGAAGGAACAATCCCTGCCACCAAGCCCGGCAAACGCTATTGCCTTTACCGTGACGAACTGGACAAGTGGCTGGAAACCGCTCGGAAGAATCCCGTGCCGTTGTCCGATGAGGAACTGAACAGGTCCTTGTCCTCTTCCCACCGTCGCAAGCCCAACCCACGTAATTGGTGAATGATATGGAAGAGGATAAGAACTATATCAACCTAATACGTGGCGACCTCACAAAAGCATCCCAAGCGCAGAACGGCATGCCCGGCAGTGTAGGCATGATGAACATCAAGACGGCAAACCAGACCATACTTGAAGCATCGCTGTTGCCTACACCCCGTGCGCTGTGGGACAGCTTTTGGTACGAGGGTGAGCTTTCCTGCCTGTTTGCCGACTCCAACGTGGGCAAGTCCATCTTTGCCGTGCAGATAGCTGACCGCATCGCCCGAACCGACAATGTGCTGTACCTTGACTTCGAGCTGTCCGAAAAGCAGTTCCAGCTACGCTACACCAACGAGCACGGAGAACTCTACACCTTTCCCGACAAACTCTATCGGGTGTCTATTGACTGCAACCTGCTTTTGGATGCCAACTTCGAGGAAGCAATCATTGGCGGTATAGAACAGATGGCAGTGCAGACCGACTGCAAGATTTTCATCATTGACAACCTTACCTATCTGTGTTGTGCGATGGAGAAGGGCGATGCCGCAGGACGGCTGATGATTCAACTGAACAATCTCAAAAAGAGATACGAACTATCCATCCTTGTCCTGGCGCATACCCCCAAACGCTCGTTGGACTGTCCCATCACCTCCAACGACCTTGCCGGAAGCAAGCGGCTCTACAACTTCTTTGACAGCGTGTTTGCCATCGGCAAGAGTGCGCAGGACAGCGGACTCCGCTATGTGAAGCAGTTGAAGGTACGCTATGGCACATACTCCTACGATGCCGACAATGTCATCATCTACGAGATTGAGAAAGTGGATGCCTTCTTGCAGTTCGTGCAGAGGGGCTACTCAACGGAAAAGGAACATCTGAAGAAGTTGGGCGACAACGAATCAAGCCAACGTGACAGCCAAATCCTGCAACTCTCCCAGTCGGGCAAGTCCGTCAGGGAGATTGCCTCACAGGTGAACTGTGGGAAATCCACCGTCAGCCGGATAATCCAGCGCAGCAAGGAGAACAAGAACGAAGGTGTCCCAAGTGTCCCACTGTCCCAACCCTTAGAGCGTGGGACAGTGGGACAGGATGGGACAGCCGGGAATCAACCGTCAAAAACAAGGTAATCATGGGCAGTTATTCATTACAGAAGTACAAGGGGATGGCAACACGGCACACCTGTCCCAACTGCGGGGACAGACGTTCTTTCGTCTATTACGTGGACGGGAACAATGTGCCTTTGCATCCATCGGTCGGCAGGTGCAACCACGAAAGCAGCTGTGGGTATCACTACACCCCGAAAGAGTATTTCCAAGACCATCCCGAATGTCGCACCGCCAACCATTTCTCTTTTGACAGGCAAAGAGTGGTTCAGAAGTATCAGCAGTCTCCGCAGCCAAAAGCTATCGGCTACATACCGCAGCACTATGTGGAGAAATCCCAAAGCGTGAGCAGTAATTTCTTTCGCTTCCTCTCCACGCTTCTTACTTCCTATTATGGCAACAGGGCGAAAGAGGTATTGGAGCGGTTGCTGGAGGAATACCGTTTGGGGGCTACCCGTGACGGCTCTGTTATCTTTTGGCAGATAGACCGGGCGGACAAGATACGCACGGGAAAGGTGATGCAGTACAATCCCGAAGACGGACACCGCATCAAGGATGGGCAGACATCGGAAGTGAACTGGATACACAGCATATTGAAAAAGCAGCGTGTGTTGTCGGAGGATTGGCAACTCTCCCAATGCCTTTTCGGGGAACACCTGTTGAAGCTCCATCCCGACAAGGTGGCGGTATTGGTGGAATCGGAAAAGAGTGCCGTCATCGGCTCTGCCATCTTCCCCAATCATGTATGGCTGGCAACAGGCGGCAAGAGCCAGATGCGGGAGGAAAAGCTCCGTGCGCTGACAGGAAGAACCGTACTCCTTTTCCCCGATGCGGACGGATATGCCGAGTGGAAGCAGCGGGTCGAAAGCATGACTTTCTGCAAGGCGATGGTATCTGACATCATAGAGAAGAACGCCACCCCAAAACAGAAAGATGCCCATATCGACATAGCCGATTGGATCATCTTTCAGATACGGGAGGGCAAGCTCATGAATACCGCCAACCATTTGGTCGAGGCTGAGAAAATCCTCCAGCGGATGATAGAGAAGAACCCCGTCCTGCAAAAACTGATAGACGATTTAGACCTTGTGCTGGTCGGTGCGTCCTCAATCGGCAGTGGTGACGGAAACCCTCCCTGATGGAGGAAAGTGGAAGCCGTAGGCTGGGGTAACTGAAAGAAGTGCTTGCACTCTTATAGCCCACTATAACTACACGCTTCGCTTCCGTAGTTGTGGGCTCTCCCGAGGGGATTAGGACTTTGCCCTAATAACCCACAAGGCTTTGCCCTTGACCCACTCAGGGCGTTCACCCCTGAGAACCCCGAGCAAAGAGTGACCCTCTCTTTGCAATCTCCGCTTATGGGTTACGCCCCTAAGAACCCTGTGCGGTTATGAGCGGAACAAATGAATTTAGTCAAACAACCCGAATCAAATTTTAAGAGAATGGCAACAAAATCAAGCATACATATCAAGTCCTGCAATGTAAAATCAAGTGGGGCTCATAACCGAAGAACTGCCGAGTATATGCGTAACATCGGCGAGTCCAAAATCTACATCGTTCCCGAACTCTCTGCCGACAACGAGCAGTGGATAAATCCCGGCTTCGGCAACCCTGACCTGCAAGCGCACTACGACTACATAAAGCAGATGGTCAAGGAAAAGACTGGTCGTGCCATGCAGGAGAAAGAGCGTGAGCGCAAAGGCAAGAACGGCAAAATCATCAAAGTGGCAGGATGCTCACCCATCCGTGAGGGTGTCCTGCTCATCAGACCGGACACCACACTGGCAGATGTGCGCAAGTTTGGTGAGGAATGCCAACAGCGTTGGGGCATCACTCCGCTTCAAATCTTCCTGCACAAGGACGAGGGGCATTGGCTGGGCGGACAGCCCGAAGCTGAGGACAAGGAGAGTTTCCAAATCAATGGCAAGTGGTTCAAACCGAATTACCATGCACACATCGTATTTGATTGGATGAATCACGACACAGGCAAGAGCCGAAAACTCAATGACGAGGATATGACAGAGATGCAGACCTTGGCAGCCGATTTGCTCTCCATGAAGCGTGGAAAATCCAAAGCCGAAACAGGCAAGGAGCATTTGGAGCGCAACGACTTCATCATCGAAAAGCAGAAAGAGGAGATGAACCGTCTTAATGCCACAAGGCTATACTGTGAGCATCAGTTGGAGATGGCGAATCAAAAGGTACAGGAGGCGGAAAGTGTTACCAACGCACTCATAGAACAAGCCCATCAAAAACAGCAACAGAGTGAAGACCTTGACAGGGCTATCAGCGAGAAACGCTCCAAACTCAACAAGGAGAAAGGGAGCGAGCTTCTGAGTGCTGCTGTCGGTTGGGCTACGGGTAAGTCTAAAGCCCTGAAAGGAAAAATCGAGGATTTGCGTGATGAGATTTCCACGCACGAGGAAACCATCGAGCGGTTGCAGGGTAAAATACAGACCATGCAGAGCGACCATCAACGAGAACTGATGAAGCTGGAGGGTAAGCACCAATCCGAATTGAACCGTAAGGAGGCAGAGCATGCCCAAGAGACAACAAGGCTCAAAAATCGGATAGCATGGCAGAATCATCTTATCGGTTGTCTCAGCTTCCTACTACTCAAAACAAGCGATATTTTCCGCAAGGCGGTAAACGGCATCATCCGTTTGGCAAAGGATTATTACAAGCCTCGTTTTGCCTCGGAGCAGGTATCGGACATCAAGGATGCGCTTAACCTGTTCGGAGACGACAGACAATCACACCGAGCAGCCGGAGATTTCCTGTATCTCACAGCCAAGCAAAAGGGCGATTTGGATAGTCGGGAGCAAATCAAAGCCAAACGGGAAGTAGAAAATGTGGTGGATGGGCATTACGACTACCAGCAAAAGAGAGGCTTCTCGGTGAGAAGATAATTCTCAACACACAATAGCCTGATGTGATGAATAGTATGAATGTACACAATTCATCACATCAGGTCATTGTTTTCTAGAACATACACAAATCACCTTTGATTATTTTTCCATTTTCTATCTTCACTCGATAAAATGCAATACTACCATTTTGATTAAGTCTAACTGCTCCGTCAACAATAGTAGCTTCTACAATGCAACTAGTTTCTCTTATTTTATTGAACTTTCCCGTTATATATGAGATATATCTTTCATAATCAAGAGACTCAAATACCCATTGGGAATCATAAATAAAAGACTTGTCTAAGTGTTTTATTATTAGTTGAGGATTTAACGTGTTCCAAGCTGTTTGAATATCTTGGAGGATTTGTATTGAGACTGAATCTTTCATTATGTCTTATTTTTGTTGTTTTTAATTGTTACAAGTACTATTTGCTTATAAAGAAGAGCATTAGCATAGTAACCCAGACAATCACGCTACATATAATGACATACATGAATTTTTTGTGAATTTTATCTATTTGTGAAGAAACTTTCCCATTTATATTCTCTACAGCATCGTTAATCTTCGAAATTAAAGAATTACACGATGTAGTGATTTCTTTACAATCTCTTTGGAACGAATCCGTGTTTTTTTCATAATCTGCTCCGATAGCGGTTATAAGCGCATGCAAATTGTTTTCTATGGAAGAAAGATTCTTTACATAATTTGCAGTTACAGCTTTGATTCCTTCGTATGAATTAACAGTACTTTCAACCTGCTTTCGAGCTGATTCTACTTTCCGAAGATTAGCTTCCAATTCTGACAAAGTCTTGTTTATTTTTTCGTCTATCATATTACTTGTATTTAGATACGATGTTTTTTAAACTATTCAAATGTCTCTTCAATTGAATATAAGTGGACAATTTTTGAAGATAATCCTTTCTATGTTCATCTATTGCCGCATGACTTATAAGTAAGTCTGCATACTCATCTAGAACTTTTAGGTTATTTTTTGAAGTATAGTAATCAATGACTTCTTCGTAATCATTGCAGATTTCTTCTTCTAACATCTCATTATCTTGTTGTCCAAGAAATAATGTACAAAAAATGTTTAGCAGATTGAGAACAGGGTTCATCTCTGCTGCTGCCCTACGAATAAGTCGAACTGCACCTTGCAAGTGCTTAACGTTGTCTTTCTGAGCATCATTATTAACGATGTCCGCATCAACAACTCGCATATATTTCTTGACCAGTTCAAAACTTGTTGTTTCACTTTCTAAGTGAAAATCAGTATTGGTGTCATCTTTGAGAGAAAATGGCATTTCTTGCTTCACACTTGCATCATAAGTGACAAATCCCTCTCTTGCATATTTAGAGTTGAAGTAGTAATATATAAAATCTTTTAAATCTTCATTCGTTTCTTTCCAATCCTTGTTCGATGTAATTGCCATATTGCAGAATTGCTCCATATCCAAGATACCTCTGGCTCTTTTGTCCGCAATACTTCTATATATAAATGATGTAAGATGTTTGAGGCAGGCCATAATGACACCCTCAGTTTGTGCCATCAGTTTGACATCCTCAATCATTGACTCAACTCTATCTTCTGAATAGTATTTTCGATAATAGAAACTGAGATATTCATAATAACGTGAATCATCTTGACAAATCGTTGTGATGCGAAATTGTTTCTTTGCATAATCCTCTGTGAAATCGTCTATCAGTCCAATAATGCACATACGATAGATAGCCTTTTGTATAGCATCTTTGTAATTAGTCGAACCGAAATCACGTATATAACCAAATCCACGTTCATTTTTTAGATATTTTGCTTTTGGAGTATTGAATAATGGCATCTGCTTTTCTGCCAACCGTTCATTATACCTGTCAAGGATATAATCATCTTCAATATAAGAAACATAATAGGTAAGAGTAGTCCCTTTAGGATATCTATTGATGAATTGAAGTATTCCCGTACTTTTCCCGAAAATAGTTTCGTTTATACCTGCTATTTCTTCATTGCTTATTTGCAAAGGCAACCCATTCATCAGCAACTCCATTACATACAATTCGAAATCTTCTCCAAGGAAATTGCTATCATAGAAGAATTTATTGTTAGTGTAGTCTGCTGAATATTCTTTCCATTCATTCGTCCGAGCATTTCTGTCCCAGAATTTTTTAGGCGAATACATTATGGTAGCCAATGCCATTTTCTTGTCTCTTCCAGCACGTCCTGCTTCCTGTACAAAAGACTCCAAAGAGCCCGGATAATTCAAATGAAATGTAAGACGTACATTTGACTTATCTATACCCATACCAAAAGCTTTTGTTGCCACCATCAACTGTGTATTGCCATGCAAGAATTCTTCTTGACACAGCGTATCATCGCCCCCCTTATAAGTGGAGAAGCCACTGATATTACATGTTTTTAGTTTTTTGGCAACAGAAGGAACACTTAAATTGCTTTTCTCAGAGGCACGCAAACAGAACACGATACCAGCCATATCTGTATGACTTACACTATACCAATCTTTATCAATATGTGTATAGAGATCAACAGAATTAACGCTGGATATAATATCTTTGTCTGAAATGTTTTCTCTATCTAAAAAGTGTATTTTTATATCATTGACATTTTCATCAGTCTGTATCTCTTGTATCTTTTCTGTTGCATCATTGATTGCATCAATGAGACATTCCTCTTTAATGTCACCAACCTCCCATACTTTCTTTGCATTTGAGGTGTCAACTGGAAAAATATTGTATTGCAATTCCAATCTATTGGTGTTCTCATATCTGACAGTAGCATCCTCCTCCAATGAATACGAATTTCTGCCAGAAAGTTCGCGCTCTACATCTGCTAACACATCGAATGAGGCAGTTGCTGTTAGGCCAAAAAGGGAAATGTGATTATCTGTGCCTTCAACCTCTTTTGGCAGGACATAGTTGTACAGATTACGTCCTAAATGAAGATACGCCAATCGGAAATCATGACCCCATTCGGAGACACAATGCACTTCATCAATTACACCATACGAGAAATAAATTCCTGATTCTCTCATAGAACGCAGTACTTCTCTGAAACGATGAATGCTGAGACGTTCAGGAGATAGGAACATGATTTGTATCTGAGAACCAGTAAGTTCTTGCTCACGCTTGTATGCTTCTTCCTTGTTGGATGTAATATCACTATTGATATATGAAATACAATCAATTCCTGCGTTAATCAGTCCATCGTACTGGTCTTTCATTAAACCTTTCAATGGGTCAACAACTAATGTTACACCAGGTTGAAGCATTGCTGCTAACTGATAAGTCAGCGATTTACCTCCACCCGTTGGCAATAAACCAATCACGCTCTTCAAGCCTAAAGCCCTATTGAGTATAGGTAACTGCCCAGGGCGAAAATCTTCTTTTCGGAAAATAAGTCTCAGGAAATATCTAAGACAGGACGCTATTGTTTCGTTTACAATATACTTTCCACTTGATTCCTTTTCTACGAATGATTTATATTTAATACGTTCTGTTGTATAAAGTATGCGTGGCTCATAAACTGATTTAGAAGAGCGAACAATAAAATAGCAATCGTTCTTAGCCTTGTATTTCGAGAATACTATATGTTCAAAATCGGCATACTTGTTTACAGATACATCGATGACAATGTCAAAAATATCATCTGTTTTGACAGAAGAAGCCTTTACGATATTTATGTGTGGCAACAACATGTTGTTGTAGCCATCTGTCATTGCAATGACGTTATTGTACATTTCAACTAAATCTTTGACTGCTATATCGGTAATGTCTGTACCATCTTCTATAGTTAAGACATTCCATTCCGCAGATTGGATGTCAAGTCGCCCTGTTATCATTGCTTCAACAATAGTCTTTTGTATTTGGGCTATTGCTTTTAATGATGTTTCCCTTTCCATTTTATCTCGGTGTGAAAGAGCCGAAGTAATGTATTCACTTGCATATGTTGGGACACCTCTTGATATGAGATTGCTGACAAGTGCTAAGATGGGATTTAATCCTTTGTGGATAGTCATATCAAATGGAGCCATAATTTCAAAAGCCCCATCTTTTATGCTTCTTTTCTTTTGTTCTGGCATTGTCTCCGCATAACAAGCGAATAATTGTATGGGAGCAAAACATTTGTATTTGTGAAGAACACTTTCTGCAGAATCCAGCGAGAATGCGAAACTCTTGATTAGGCATCCATAATCTCTGCCGTTTGGATGTTTACCGAATTTCGTTTCTTGATAATCCGCAAATACTTGTATGTCATTGTCTTTAAAATAGTTCTTAAAGGCATTTATTCTACTTTCGTTAAGATTGGCAGGGCCGATACACAGTACAATATGCTTTACACCAGAAGATGTAATCAATTTGGAAACACCTTTAAGACTTACAGATTCAATATCAAGTACATTGGAGAATATATGAATGGCACAAGGTTGTTCTATAGTAATACTTTGAATAGTATTTTCAGTACTATAGTCTGATGGAAGATATTCGGAATATTGTTCAACAATTACATTAGAATCGGTACCAAGTGCGTGCTTTACGTGTTGCACAGCCCTTGCTCGTGCAACCTCTGATGGTTCTTCTAGGGTTATCTTCTTTAGGCAAGACAGCAATCCCTCTTTTCTTAAGTTTTCTATAACGGCCATCGAACCTATACCTTGCCCACACCCCCAATCAAAGAGTTCTATTCCGTTACGCAATTCCTGATAAGGGAAATTTCCTTTTTCTTTTGCCCCGTCCAATGCAAAATAAAGTTTTTTACGATGCATCCTACCATAAGCCGCAAGATAAGCAGAACACAGCTCTTCCGTCTCAAGTATGGCAGTCCCATGTTCCAAAGTTCTACCTTCGGCATCGCTATATGCCCATGGCATAGAGCGAAAGCGTTGAGGTATATCGGTTTCTGCTGTATGAATTATGTTGTCTATTGTGAGAGGAGCATATTCCCCAATCTTGTCTTGATACATATTATCTTCCGGTTATTGTATCATTGTCTTTATTTAACTGATGTCGCTTCCAATTTTGCACTGCCACTTCCTTGCTTGCATTGGCATAACAATATTCGCATAAATGTGGACATGTGTTGTATTCTCCTATATCTTTGCTTTTCATACAGCCGCAGGCCGTGCGCTGTCCTTTGTCCTTGTTGTTTTTCTGAATCACTGCATATTGATTATTATCCAGAAGGATTGCATCCACAGGCATTTCCAAAGGCTCTGATTCTGCAAACAAATCAAGTTGTTGCTTGGGCTTTATGATTTCGGCTCCTAGGAAATCCATCAATTCCTTAGATTTATAACCAAAGCGCACCATCAATCGGTCGTCCACGCAGTGATTGTGCTCTACACCATCCAAATCAGCAGACTCTCCACAGGTTGCGAGAACGTAGTTCCAGCCTTTAGTCATGTTCAGACAAACGAGTTTCTCGGCAAACTCTATCATTTGCTCTTTTGTCCAATCGACATAGTGGATATGATTGCGTTCAAGATTTGCCTTAACCTTGCGGTACGACAAGATATCTGCAAAGCTGAAAACAAGTTTCTCGGTAAAGCCACGAAGCTGGTCGCCAATATATTCTATCTTCCGCAAAAGCTTGTCCATGTCTATCTTATCAGTAAGAATCAGAGGGTCGAAGCGCCAAACTACTGCGCCCTTGCCAAGTTCGTTTACAAGCAATTTGAATGTCTCGATACGCTTTTCAAGTTTTGGCACGCCCAACTCCAATCCCTCCTCTTCGTAATCATTAAGGGTGTATTGGATATAGCAACCAATCCCTCTTTCCCTTAAATAGCCAAGGTGATTAAGCAGTGGCCGAGGATTTTTCGACCAAAAGACGATAAAACGAGTATCCTCGTAAGCGACATAGCTTTTTTTTCCATTAAATGGGTTAGTCCATGCCGAATAGCCTTTTTTCAGTCGTCCCAAAAACCAATCGGCATAGAATGCAGGTATATCCGTGCTTCGGCTTACAGAAATAACAATCGGGAAGGTTGCTTTGGCAATCTCCTCGTTGTCCAATTTGATTGTTCTGTCTTCTTGTTTTTTTGTCATAGCTAGAAATCAAGACACTCTTCTTCATAAACCTTTTCACGAAGATACGAGAGCACTTTTGAATGGTTAGTTTCACCTTGGGCTTTTATGGAGTCTGGGGTCTCATGACCACCAAAAAAGTCGTTGCTAATCTTCATCTCCAAATCGTTTAGCATTTCAGCAAAGTCAGGAAGATTCTTGAAAACAGGCGATAGTGTCAAATCCTTGTACAGCATTTTTAGAGCTGCATCCCTAGATTCAAACTGAGAGAATCCCATAAAATCAAAGGCGGCATTTGTACCTATGGCGGCAGAAACGGTATATTGGAATGCTTCACGATCTATCGTCATAGATAGAATACGGTTTTTAATCGTGTTCAAGCTATTGGGATTAATCTCTATTTCCTCGCTAAGCATTAAATATGATAGACTGATGATTTGCTGTCGGTCGTCAATGTCCCTTATTGTCCCATACGATAAGAATACCAGTAAGCCATTGCCTGCCTCTCTCTTGTTATGAATCTTTTTTATACATGCAGGATCTGCTTGCATTGCTCTCCACGCTTTATATAAAGGATGGTACACACTATCACCATCCTTCCCCATTTTAATTTGCGTAAAGGCTTCTTCTACATATTTTTCTGCAATTGATTTTTCTTGACTAGCGGAAGCTGGCGAATTTGTGCTCGCAGATTCTTTTCTGTACTCCAAATCCACGCCACGATCATACATGTGCAGCACGCATTTGCAGACATTGCTATTTTTATAGTAAATGGTGAGGCCATAATCGCTGTAGTCAATCTCTTGCCACCCAAATGGAGTTTGTGCTTCTATTGGGAAACCTCGAAATTCTGCCATTTCGTTTGTTTTCCGAATAAGTTTCATTGGCTTGTCAGACATATTAGGTTTGCCCAAGTCGTCATTATATATTTTTACAATATAGCCAACACCAGCCTCAAGCCGATACCCAGGGCATCCATTCGTATTACTGATTACACTGACAGTTCGTCCACATTGCTGAAGCCCTTGAACGGGGATGTTTGATTCGTAACGTTGATGACAATCGGACTTGAACGTAAAAGGATAAAATGAGTTTCTGTTCTCAATTTCAACCTTACGTTGTTCTTCTTTTTTTCGATTCTCTTCCAAACGTCTTTCACGTTCTCGGACAATACGTTCCTGTTCCAGTTTTTGCAAATGAGCATTTTCTTCCTCTCGTCTGCGCATTTGTTCTTCTTTTTCTCGTTTCTTCTTGAAATAACCAAATGGCCACATAATTGTTATTTTTATAGTTATTGAAAACGAGAAGCGTGGTACTGCCAATAACCACGTCTTTAAGTGCAGGCCCTGAGAAAACCTTAATCAACAGATATGGTTAAGCAGCCCACGCTATAACGTGGGAACTGCCATGCCAATTCTTGTTGATTTCGTGTTTTAGTTTCTCAGGCTTCGCACTTACAAGAGTAGCATAACGCTCCTTTATTTCAAATGTCTGGAAATGGTTACCCAAATCCGACTACAAAAGTACTCAAATTATCTGAGATTCACGGTAGTCAAAGAAAAAAGTTCGCATATATTTCGCAACATTCTTGTGGATTTAAAAATAAAGCATTACCTTTGCAGTAACAAATCCCGCCCGCTTCCCGTAAGATTAGCGTACCCAGCGGGACATTTTTATTTATGGGAGTCAGATATACAAACCAAGCCATAACCACAGAGCAGCAAATTGATATTCTCAGGGAGAGAGGCTTGCTCATTGATAATGTTGAACAAGCGATTGAAATCCTAGACAACATCAGTTACTTTCGTCTTGCTGGTTATTGGCGACATTTTGAAGCAAATCGCATTACGCACCAATTTAGAGTAGGTAGCCACTTTGCGGACATCATAGACCTTTATTCTTTTGATAAGGAACTTAGAGCATTGTTGTTTACTGCAATCCAAATGATAGAAGTTTCTGTGCGCACTAAAATAATCAAGCATTTCGCGTTGGAGTTTGGAGCATTTTGGTTTATGGACGAAAGTTATGCGACCAATAGAACTCGTTTTGATGCAAACTTGTCCGTAATCCGTAAGGAGGTTTCTCGCTCTCACGATGATTTTATCACTGAGCATTTCCGTAAATATAGTGAACCTGACTTGCCTCCTGTGTGGAAAACATTGGAAGTCATCTCAATGGGTACACTATCAAAACTCTATTCTAATTTCTCGAATGCTACCGCAAAACATGCTGTGGCGAGAGAGTTCGGCTTAAATCACCACAAATTTCTGAGAAGCTGGTTAGAGTGCCTTGCCGTACTTCGCAACTGCTGCGCCCATCATTCAAGACTATCAAACCGAGTGTTCCCTGTAAAGCCTATGATGCCGGAACGTATGCCTCATACTTGGATTACTGACTTCTCGTTTCGAGAGCAAGTCTTATATCCTCAACTTTGTTATGTTGTATATTGGCTAAACTCTGTTGCTCCTTATAATACCTTCGTTCCCGACTTTAAACAACTATTGGCAAAGCATCCATCTGTCAAGACTCAATTATTAGGCTTTCCTCATAACTGGGAGCAAGAACCTTTATGGCGATGAATCTTTACTCCACATATAGCCGTTTATCCCCTTATGTCGGATGCAAAGGTAGCTAGCCTCATTGAATATGGAAAGGTCAAGCCGTAAACCGTTTGGCGTAGTTTCTTCCTCCTTCGGAGAGTAAACAGCCCCAAAACCTTTCCCCATTCATCGGCTTGGCTTAATCCTGCATCCGGCAACGGAGACAAACGACTGACGAAATAGTAGAAAAATCAACTCAAACAAGAGTTTTTTGATTTGAGAGCCTATTATTTTATTTCAGAGAGGATATTATTTAGTAGGAATAAATTGGGCAAGCGGAAGACTGCACTCCCTCCAAAATAATAGATTCCTCTTTTCCATTCCCTCGCCTCCTTTTGCGTAGTTGAGTTATTGACACATCGCTGTGCAACACGTAACTGAATCTACAAATGATAATGGAGTGGGCGAATATCCAACAAAATATCGTACCTTTGTAGAGGCTTAGGAGTAAGCCAAAATAGAAGTGGAATAACAGAAAGCAAATTGCACCGAAAAGAGAAGAAAACGCCCAATTTAGCACTCCAGCCAAGTTAAGAAACAATAAAAGCGTTAAATCTTCACCCTTTAGAATGTACAGTTAAAGTTTACGACCATATTTCTGACTTATTACTCACAAACTATTGAGCAATAACTGGTTGCAAATACCAAGCATGTAGCAATTTAAGAACGATTGAAATGCCAGATAGCTTAAGAACACTTAAGGATCAGGTTTTTGAAGGATGTGAAAACTTGCAAAGCATAATATTGGCAGACAGTTTAACCGGAGAGATAGGAAATAGAGCATTCTACAACTGTAAATCATTAACTACTATAACAATCCCCGATAAAGCTGAATCTATTGGGCAATACGTGTTCAGTGGTTGCAGTGCTCTCGAAGAAATAATTATCGGAAACGGGGTTAAGAGCATATCGGGTTATGGACCATTTGAGGGATGTAACAACCTTAAGAAAGTGGTCATCGGAAACGGCCTGACAGATTTAACCGGCAGTATATTCCAAGGCAAAACAAACCTAACAGAAGTCATATTAGGAGAAAATATAACAACAATAGGAAGCAGTTGTTTTATGGGATGCACTGGATTAGAAAAGATTACATTGCCTAAAAAACTACGTAACATCAACGGGGCTGCATTCCTCGGATGTAGCAATTTAAGAACGATTGAAATGCCAGATAGCCTAAGAACACTTAAGGATCAGGTTTTTGAAGGATGTGAAAACTTGCAAAGCATAATATTGGCAGACAGTTTAACCGGAGAGATAGGAAATAGAGCATTCTACAACTGTAAATCATTAAC
>ERZ791872.62-NODE-62-length-127234-cov-4.798803_pt1 | contig 127234 bp, 102 predicted proteins | sample MGYA00510279_ERZ791872 | MGnify/ENA primary metagenome ERZ791872 (study PRJEB30046, sample SAMN00792103) | human gut metagenome | study: EMG produced TPA metagenomics assembly of the A metagenome-wide association study of gut microbiota in type 2... | reverse complement strand
TGTAGCTAACACTTGAAAAGGGACCCGGAACAACATTTAAAAAGTGCCCCACCCATGGGTATGTTTAACCGAACAAAATTGGTATATTCATAAAAACCAATGGCGTTCATAATATGTACCACATGGAAGAAAGAGATTCCATAATTCTCGCCTATAGGCGTGACGGATTGAGCATCCGTGAGATCGCCCGTCGTAACGGCATGAGCCGCAAGACTGTACGCAAGTATCTCCGGGCTTTCGAACAAGCGGTCGGTGACAACCCCGATGCGGAAGCAATGGACACGTACCTGCAGCAGCCGGTGCGCTATGACAGCAGCAAACGTGTCCGCAGAGTGATGAACCAGCAGGTGATGGAGGCGATAGACGGCTTCATGGCCCGCAACCGGTCTAATGCCGCGGCCGGATTGCGCAAGCAGCAGATGCGCAAGATTGACATGTGGCGCCGGTTGCGCGATCAAGGCATAGAGATTGCCTATTCGACGGTATGCCAGTATGTCCGTGCATTGGAAGTGGCGGTGTCCGCTCCAGCCAAGTCCCCGGCGGCGTTCATCCGCCAGGAGTATGAACCGGGGTTCCGGTGCGAGTTTGACTGGGGCGTGCTGACACTTTGGATTGCCGGTGTCAAGACGAAGCTGCACATGGCCGTGTTCACGATGAACCATAGCAACCTGCGGCGGGCATACCTGTTCTCCCGCGAGGACACGTTGGCCCTGATGGAAGCACACCGCAACTGCTTCCGTGCTTTGGGGGGCACGCCGCAAGTAATGGCCTACGATAACATGCGGGTGGCCGTCAAGAAGTTCCTTGGACAGGAGCGCGAACATACCGATGCCCTGCGCCGCATGGAACTCCACTATTGTTTCACCCCTCATTTCTGTAATCCGCGTTCGGGATGGGAGAAAGGTAAGGTGGAGCGTTCGGTGGAACATATCCGCCGGCGGGCTTTCGCCTATGATGTCCGTTTCGGTTCGCTGGAGCAGGCGCAGTGTCATCTTGACAAGGTCTGTGACAGGCTCAACGGGGAGGCTTCCAACATGTCTGCGCAAGAGAAGAAGGAGCGCGTACAGGCCGATATTGCGGCTTTGCGGCCGCTTGACCACGGTGACATGGGCTGCTTTGAGCAGCGGCATGCCCGTGTCGGGAAGTATTCCACCATTACCGTCGATGGTGTGCATTACTCTGTGCCTGACCGGCTTGTCGGTCGGGAGGTACCCATAAAGATGTATTCCGAGCGTATTGTCGTGCTTGACGGTCGCGACAAGGTAGCCACGTATGTACGCTCCCGGCGTCTCGGTGACTGGTGTATCGACCTGATGCACTATCTGGGCACGTTCCTTCGCAAGCCTGCGGCGTTGGGACGATCCACGGCCATGCGACAGGTACACCCGGACGTGGCGGCACTGTTTCGCAAACATTTTACGGATTCTCCCAGATCGTTTGTCGAACTGCTCGTGTTTACCCGTGACAACCAGCGCACTTATGCCGACATACTGGCTGCGGCAGACCGTCTGTCCTCCCGGGGACTCAAACGCCTGTCTTCCGAACAATTGAGCGCCGAGATGCTGGCCAGTGACGGCAATGGAACCGCAAACGTCCGTCAAGACGCGGCCACCCTGACCCCGTCCGATCCACAACAGACCGCCATTGAAGAATCGGCCTCACAGACATTGGACACACTTTCGGCGATGATCGGATGTGGCGCCACACAACAACCTGTAAACAAAGTTACCGTCTAACAATATAAAAATTGCATAGCAATGGAACAAAACGAAAATCAAGACTCCATACGCGAACGGATACGTGCGTATGCCTTCGACCTCAAACTCCCTCTGGTACGACGCGACATCGACCTGCTTATACAGCAAGGACTTGATGAACGATGGAACCTGTGGATGTTCACGGCCGAACTCCTGCGTCAGGAAAAAGAAAACCGCTCGGAGAACCAGCGTCGGCATCGCATCAAAAATGCCGCGTTCCCACAGTTGCGATACCTCAACGAAATAGACACGGACGCGCTTCCGCCAGAAGCGCGGAAGGCCTTGCCAAACCTTGAGACACTTGATTTCATCAAGGAAGGGCGCAACCTTATACTATACGGGAATCCCGGTACCGGAAAGACCCATCTGGCTGCAGCCTTGGGGATTGCGGCCTGTAACGCGGGATACTCCGTACTGTTCACTTCCGTGCCCAGACTGCTTACGCAGATAAGGGAATGCCGGAACGCAATGACACTAAGGGCACTCGAGAACAAGTTCGAACGATACGACATGGTCATCTGCGACGAGTTCGGATACGTTTCTTGTGACAAGGCGGGAGCGGAGATGTTGTTCAACCATCTGTCACTCAGAACTGACAAGAAAACAACCGTCATTACAACAAATCTCGCATTCAACAGATGGGACGAGATTATTGCAGACAAAGTACTAGTTACAGCAATGGTAGACAGGCTAACGCACAAGGCGATTCTACTGAACATGACGGGAAAATCGTACAGAATGAAAGAAACACAAGATATGATAAATAAACAAATTTAATTAACTTTGCAAAACCTATCGGGTGGTACACGTTTCAAATGCTACCCGGGTCCCTTTTCAAGTGTTAGCTACAAACTTTGGATAAGGAAGAACCGCCAAAAGACCAAAATCATGTGTAACATTCCTGTGTTACCTGTGGCAGCTTCCATACTTGATAAATATAAGGATGTAGCAGAGTGTACCGGAAAACTTTTACCTGTATTGTGTAATCAACGCATGAACAGTTATTTGAAGGAGATTGCCGATGTGTGCGGAATTCATAAAAATCTTAGCACACATACCGCCCGTCATAGCTATGCTACAAGCATTTGCCTTGCAAATGGCGTAAGTATGGAGAATGTTGCTAAGATGTTAGGTCATGCAGATACAAGCGTGACTAAACATTATGCACGAGTACTGGATCAGAATATTTTCAAGGATATGCAAAAAGTAAATAGCTGTCTGTCGGAATTGGCTATATAATTGAGGCAGTAGCCAATATAGAAAAAGGATTGGGAAGAATGAATTTCATTTTCTCAATCCTTTTCTTTTATTGTAAGTTTTTCAAAACTTAATATGAAGCATTGACAAAGGTAAGTTCCGTATTCAGTCCGTTCAAGTCCGATCCTTCGGTTTAGATGAAAATCTTCCTCTCACTATGTTCGAGCGTATTTTCATCTAAAGACTTGCACAGACTAAATACTTCACTGGAAAAGTCAATGATTCAAATTAAATTCCGAAAAACAATGTTTTCTAAATCTTCTGCAAAAGAAACATTTCCTATTAAATTCAAAACAAGATATACAACAAAAAAACATATGATAAGGATATGGCTATTACCACTGCGTTTTCGGACAATACCTTAAAATATCTTTTTCATTACTTGCCCAAGAATAAGATGCAGTTATTGGTAAATCAAATTTACATGGGAACTCTATTAGAGTTATAGCTTTGTAACCATCCATATCAATAGGAGAGAACTCTCCACCGGGTTCATTATGCATGAAAAAGTCACCTTGCAGAGCATTACAATGCTCACAATGATTCGCCCAATACTTTCCATTAACAGTCTTAGAAAATCCCAGTTTAAAAGTAGGAAAACGTGAACATACAATATCTAAAATTTCTTTCTCAATATAACCAGGCATATAGAAAAAAGAAAAATAATCTTGGAGATACCATTCTTGTAATGCCTCATCGTCATCTGAATATTCATATATCCAAAATTTATTAGATGCAAAAGCTATCACGTCAATCATACTGCCACACTTCCAACAAGTTTTTTGAGTTACCCCTATCCAGAAAGGTGCTTTTGCAATTATTGATACCTTATCTGTGTCAATCCATTGAGAAAATAAATTGATGTCTTTATAATCGGGAACAAACCATGTCTTATTATCTTTATCCCAAAAAGCACCTTTTTCTTTTGCCAAATCTTTTTCGGAATAAGGCACATTTATTTTTAGCGGCATAATTTACATTTTAAATTTAACTTTCATATAAAAGACTCATGCTTACAAAAATAAGAAATTAATAAGATATACATCAAATTAAATTTTAAAATCTAACTAAACAAGATTGAGATTCAAGTGCTTTTAGGTTGCAAAGGTCTAATTTCTACTATAATAAAAAAATGCATCTTTTGAAGATAGTGGAATTCATACTCTTTTAGATAGCTATTCTTTCCAACTTTCAAAGTAATGCTTTTGGAGCAGCTTATCAATATCGCTCTGGCGATAGATGATTTTACCTTTTATCTGGATAAAGGGGATTAGCCCTGTATCTCGCCACTCTTGCAGGGTTCGCAAACTGACATTCAGTTTCTTGGAAACTTCATTATTATAAAGAAAGCGTTCCCCGTTCAGGTGGGGCTTGTAGTGCTTGACAATAGATTCAATGCCATTCAGCATCAAATCAAGTGAAGAAATAAATTCTTTGACTTGTGGGGTATCTTTATTTATTAGTTCCATGATTGAAAGATTATTTTATTGAAATATTGATTTCAAGATAGCTAGATAGCTAGTTACGCAGATAGTCACCCAGTGATGAAATGCTAAGTACATCTTTTGCTGAATCATAATCTATATAAATCCGTTTGGATGCAGTGGCAATAAAATACTGGCTACCATCTTGCTGTATCTCATAAGTAGCGGGTGAAGCCTGTTTAGTGGTTTCTGATACATATATAATAGAAAGATGATACTCTTTATCGTTCCGGTAGATAATAACCGTAGGATTCAGATTAACACTTTCCCATGTGCCGACAATGGAAAACAGATTGAAGGACGGGTAATCTTCTTTAGTTCTTTTCATAAGGCGTGGTTTGTTTGGATAATTGATTTTGTGTTTCACTGTCAGCAATAATTCTTTCAATATCGGAAGACTTATAATAAATCTTGCTGCCGATTTGAGAATAAGCCAGCCGTCCACTACTTCGGTAATATTGCAGTGTTCGTTTACTAAAACCTAACAACAGGCACACCTCTTGACTATCCAGCCAGTTTTCTACTTTCTGGGTATGAGTATTGCACAAACTTTCTATTCGTTTGGCAAACTCGGTGAACCGTTCGCAGATATACGAAAAAGTTCTTTTTTCAATGGTTACTACTTCCATACTTTTAATTTTTAATGGTTTATAAAACGTGTTGATTCTATTTTCATCGGCAAATGAAAGAAGAATCAAGAGTAGTTTTCAAAACTGTCCAGAAGTGTCTGATAAAGGCATGATTAGGCATATTCTATGCTCTAAAATAGCCTGAATATGATTTAATTAGAGCCTCACATTTTTCCAATACAATATTATGTCTACTTTTGTAGTACTAATAAGAAACATCATGGACATAAAGAAATTGATAATAGAAGAAATTGGGTTATCAAATAGCTATTATGAGAAAGTAATAGAAGTATCAGAAAGATTATCGTTAAAAAAGAAAGATTTTCTTTTGCAGCAGGGTAAAGTATGCACTTTCATTGGCTTCGTTGAAAAGGGAACACTTCGCTCTTATATAGAAAAAGATGGTGAAGAATATATAAGTGATTTTTATACAGATGGTTCTTTTACAACTTCCTATAGAAGCTTTCTAACCAAAGAGCCAAGTATAGGAAGCATACAGGCATTAGAGAATTCTCTCATACTGAGTTTATCCAAATCTAACTACGAACTTTTGTTACAGGAATCTAATGAGTGGTATAAGCTAGGAAAGTATATTGCAGATACACTCTTTATCAGAAAGTGCCGTAAAGAGTCATCGCTACTAATGGATAGTGCATTGGATAGATATAAATTGCTTTTACGAACGTGTCCGCATATTGAACAACATGTATCACAATATCATATTGCATCTTATCTTGGTATTAAACCAGAATCTTTGAGCAGGCTTAAATCTCTTAACATAGGTCAATGACATAATTACCTCATTCACACTAATTTTGCAGCAAAACAAAGAAATCATGAATAAAGTATTGATATTCGTTTTATTTTTATCACTAAATAGCTGCATTTGTATGAAAAAGAGTACAGTAACTAGAACTGATCTTCTGACAGTTCATTTACATGATAAACAGAGTTTATCAAAAGTCGAAATTAAGAAGATTGTAATACCTCAAAAGGGGAAAGCAGATTATCATCTTCACTCTTGCCCAGTTGTGGGTTATGTAGTTTCGGGAACTTTATTATTTCAAATAGAGGGACAGAGTTCATATCTAATAAAAGCAGGTGAAGCTTTTTACGAGCCTAAAAATCAACCTATTTTACATTTTGATAATGCATCAGATTCAACCCTTCTAATATTTGTAGCTTATTACCTATTAGAAGGTGATGAAGATTTGATTACATTGCTACCACATAAAGAAGAATAAGAAAGCCGTTCTATGCTCCTGAAAATGAGAATTATTCCAGTGAGTCATCTGCCATTTTTTTATATCCCCAATCAACCAAATATTGAATAAAAGGAATAAGTTCCTTACCTGTTTCAGTTAATGAGTATTCTACTTTTGGTGGTACTTGGGGATACATTTTGCGATGAATCAAATTATCTGTTTCCAGTTCTTTTAAAGTCTGTGTTAGCATTTTCGTGCTTATATCTGACATTTCACGGCTAAGTTCACCATAACGCAAAACCAAATGTTTAGACAGAGCCCAAAGAATTCGTCCCTTATACTTTCCACCTATTCTTTGGAAAGCATAATCAAGGACGCAAACCTCTTTTTTAATATTCTTATTCATTTTATTTCAGACGTATTGAACTGATTATCTACATTAGATACATTTTAGTATGTACCATACAATTCTGTACATACTTGATACAAAGGTAGTAAACATTTAGTTTTGCAGAAACATTAAGCAGAAATATATGAAAACAAAAATTGCATTACTTCTCATTGATATTCAAAATGACTATTTTGAAGGAGGATTGAATCCATTAGTTGGAATTTCCGAAGCTGGATTAAAAGCACAAGTAATCTTGCAACACTTTAGATTACAGTCTTTACCCATAATACATATACAACATATTTCTACCAAACAGGGTGCAACATTTTTTCTTCCCAACACTAAAGGAGCGAAAATACATGAAAATGTTGCACCGCTGAAAGAAGAGAATGTTATTATTAAACATACCCCTAATAGTTTTCATCGGACTATATTAGATAATTTATTACGCTCTCAGTATATTACAGATTTAGTTATCTGTGGAATGATGACGCAAATGTGTGTGGATGCAACAGTAAGAGCGGCTAAAGACCTCGGTTATAACTGCATAATAATATCCGATGCTTGTGCAACAAAAGACTTAGAGTTTCAAGATCAAATAATAAAAGCAAAAGACGTACACGCAGCTTTTCTGTCTTCGCTCAACCATTACTATTCAACTATCATTACAACAAAAGAATATATAAATCACCTAACAAACAAGGAGAAAGATGAAAACGATTAGTTTATTTATGCTCATAGTTGTATTTTCACACCCTATTTTTAGCAAAAAACAAAGTAGGACACTTTTTATTAATCAGATATGAATAACATTCTTAAATTGAGATTTTTTCGACTATTGTCGGAATACTCACAGCAGCAAGCACCTGTATTAGATTTTACAGAAGCTATTGAAGAATTGGCTAAACATTTAGCTGATATTAGTATGAATGAACAAGATTATAGCATTTTGTTACGCTATTTTTCTTTTGGACTAAACAGGCTCAAATCGTACCGTGTACAATTTGGGCAAGGGGAAAATTGCACCATTACTACTTATTGATGAAGCAATAGAACTTATAAAAACTGAAATCCGTATCTTGAATCTACGAATTCAATACCCTGAACAATTTCAGAAGCACAAGAAGACACGACCTTTTTCTACTTTATATTTAACAGACGAAACCACACTAATCAACATAATGGAATTAGTTAGTGGTCTATTCCTATCCAAACGAATCGTATACAAGAACGGTACACCTGTACCATTATCTGTTATCACAAAATCTTTTGAAGAACTATTCAATATTAAATTAGGCGATTGTTATAAGAAACATGAAAGTGTAATTTCCCGTAAGCCTACTAAACTAACTGAATTTTTAGATGAACTTCGGAAGTTTATTATCGAAGAACGAGAAAACAAAGGATACAGATAATCAACATCTTATCTACAATTTATAGGGGAGTACCACTGGTACACCCCTAATTAGTTTGCATCCATTTACCGAACTTTGCTTCATCAATCGATTGATAATAATAATGTTGAACTTAAAATTGAAGCAAAATGTATATAGATAACGAAAACTTCGAGAAGTGGATGGAGAAGCTATCCAAAAAACTCACTGAAATCGGACAAGACTTGAAATCTCTTATCAACACCGATACTGTATTCGATGAAAACGAAAAGCTATTGGATAACCAAGATTTAGCTTTTCTCCTAAAATCATCCTTTAGAACTTTACAACGCTATCGGGCGAAAGGTGTACTTCCCTACTTTACCATCGGGCGAAAAACGTATTATAGAGCCAGCGATATTCGGGCTTTCGTCCGGGAATATGCCGACTCTCAAACCTACAAACAGTTTGAAAAAGCCAATCAGTTGGCTAATCAGCCCTGATAGCAAAAAGTAGCAGGGGAAAGAAGCCTGTGTTCAGGCTATTCCTTTGTGCTACCACCCCGATTTAGCACAAACTGCCTCACCTATCGGTTCAGCCTGTTTCGCTAAATCGAGCAAGAGGGAACTGGACAAGTCCTGTTCTTCCCTCTTGCCCTGCGGGGCAAAGCCTTCGGCTTTAGCGTGTTACAAGAACACGCTGTAATGACACCTGTAATAAGTATTTTCTTTGCAATGCTTATTATCAGGTATTTATCTATTCATATTTCTATAAAAAAGTAATTACCATGCCAAACAGCAGTCGGAAAACGATATTCACTACCATTTCCATAGACAAGGAAACGGCAGCTTTGGTAGAGAAGATATGCAAACGCTATTCACTGAAAAAGAGCGAAGTTGTAAAGTTGGCGTTCGGGTATATAGACAAGGCACATATCAACCCATCCGAAGCACCGGAATCTGTAAAATCGGAACTGGCGAAAATAAATAAGAGACAGGATAATATTATCCGCTTCATCCGTCACTATGAGGAAGAACAACTGAATCCCATGATACGTGCTACAAATTCTATCGCTTTGCGCTTCGATGCTATCGGCAAAACTTTAGAAACTCTTATTCTCTCTCAATTAGAAGCCAGTCAGGAAAGACAAACAGCCGTACTTAAAAAGCTAAGTGAACAGTTCATCAATCATGCCGATGTGATAAACAATCAGTCAAAACAGATTAACGCACTCTATCAGATACATCAACGGGATTATAAAAAGCTGCTTCACCTGATACAACTCTATTCGGAACTTTCTGCTTGTGGTGTGATGGATAGCAAGAGGAAGGAGAACCTGAAAGCAGAGATTATAAACCTGATAAATACATAGGCTTATGCATATAGACTTTGCTCCACCATCAAACGGAACATATAATAATGCTGGTAGTAGCCGACAACTAGCTAATTACCTTGAACACGAGGATTTAGAAAGAATGGAGAAAGGAATCTATACCGAAGGTTTTTTCAATATGACAGATGATAACATCTATAAATTAAAGGTCATAAAAGATATAGATAGCAATATCGGGCAACTTCTAAAAACAGATGCTAAGTTTTATGCTATTCATGTCAGCCCATCGGAAAAGGAGCTCCGAGTAATGGGCAATACAGAGCTGGAACAAGTCGAAGCAATGAAACGGTATATCCGGGAGGTGTTTATTCCTGAATATGCCAAGAACTTCAACAAAGGACTATCCGAAGCGGATATAAAATTCTATGGTAAGATACATTTTGACCGTAGCCGTTCAGACAATGAGCTGAATATGCACTGCCATTTGATTGTCAGCCGTAAAGACCAAACCAACAAAAAGAAGTTATCACCGCTAACCAACCACAAGAACACCAAGAAAGGGACGGTGGCGGGTGGTTTCGACCGTGTGAACCTATTCCAACAGGCAGAACAGGGATTTGATAAGTTGTTCGGCCACAACCGCCAACTATCTAAATCATTTGAATATGCTAACACTATGAAAAACGGCAGTATAGGTAAAAAACTAAATATGCAGGAGCAGGAGTTGAAAGAACCAAAACAATATTTTATTGGCGAAAAGAAAAAAGAAATATTCCAATCCAGTGAAAAAGAGAACATGTTATCTTGCAATCTTGATAGCAAGACAGATAAAAAACAGTCTTATAATCAGCAAAATAACAGTAGTGGTAACTCTCTATTATCTATCTTCTCATTGGGAGATGGCAATAATTGCGATGCAACATCGACAAAGGAATTACAAGCACAGAAACGTAAAAAGAAAAAGAAGAAACGAAAACCAAGATTAAACTGATAAAATTAGATTCATATTATGCCCAAAGTTATCTCTTATCCAAGTTCGGTTATTTCTTGCTCATGGCTTCCCTATTGTATAAAGAGGCGAAAGCTTCGTGAGAATAACTTTTGTCAGTTTAACAGTGACATAAAAGATTTTGTCTGTTGATAACTAAAAAGATAACAAAAGATAGAAGGTTCAACTTAAATCAATATCTTTGCAAAATACATCAATAATTTAATAAATGGAATTGAACAGATTAAAAGTATTACTTGTGGAAAGGAAGAAAACAGGCAAATGGCTTGCAGAAACATTGGGGAAGAATGAAGCTACTGTTTCCCGTTGGTGTGCAAACGTGTCTCAACCTTCACTTGAAACACTGTTTGCTATTGCTAAAACGTTGGGAGTAGAAGTGAGGGAGTTATTGGTGGAAATAAAAAAAGAAAAAAATATAAATAGCAATGACTAAAAAACCGAACATAATTCTTCTTAGAGATATTGTTTTACCATTTGAACAGGCGAACAAAGAGCTAGCATTGATAAAACAAGACATTGACAACAGCAAAGAACAAAGACAAATAAAGTCTTTGTTTCTGTATTCATATGCAATCTTTGAGTCCACGCTAGTTCAATCATATGCAAATATTTTATATGCTTTTCCTGAAAGAATGAATGCTGATAAAATAGATTTTGTAAAATATAAAAATGATATTATTTCAAATAGTTTATCCCATACTCTTATCGAACAACTTTCAGCTGATTTTTCTCAAAATTTAATGTATGGAAAAATTAGTGATGGGCTGAAGAAATATGCTAATACGCTTCAAATACCAATTCTCGACAAAATACATCTGAGTAATTTAGAGAAAATAAAAAGACTTCGGAATACTATTATACATAATACTCCAATTCAAACTATACTTAAATCTGAATTTGTTAATGACTATATTTGTTGTGTAAATTCTGCACTGAATGAAATTACTCAAAACATTTATTCAAAGTATCAAGAATACACAGCCACAAAGTTAATTCAAGATACTTGGAATTATTTATTTAATTCGCCTCTTTTGAAATTTGAAGAACATTGGGAGGTTGATGAATTGGGCGAAGTCTCTCATTATAAATATGAAAAATTGAAAAAAGTAGCCTTTTCTCTATGTTCTCATGAACGAACGTTTTTGATATTATTTATGAGCAATTATAATTCCCATATATGCAATGAAGTTTACAATCTAAATGATATCTCAATGCATGTGAGTATTTCAAAGAGAGATAAAATTGCATATATCACGGAATTATTTGATAGATATCCTTTATTATTACAAGACTTTAGATCAGAAAAATAAATATGCCACTTTTATCTAATCAGCCTATAATATATCATTTACACCTCGATGATCGAAGATTTGAGGAGTTTGTCAGAGACCTTTATTATCAAGACATCCAAGAGAAAATCGTTAATAATAAATTTGATGATGTTGTTCTTTTGAGTGGGAATAAAGAACAAGGGCGAGACTGTGTTTTATATAAAAATGGCAATAGTGTTGGTGTAGTACAATGTAAACTATATGACAAAGTACTGACCAAGCCTGAATGCGCAAGAGAGATTATAAAATTCTGTCTATACTCAATTATACATGCTGATTTCATATTTGACATTAATACGTTTGAATACCACTTTGTGGCATCAAGTGGATTCAATAACCAAGCAACACCATTCTTAAAAAATTTCCCAAACGAAATTCTTCAAGAGTCTGAATTAGAAAATTGGATAAATAAAGTAATCCAAGAAAATAAAACGCTCAGTGTAATTGATCTTACTAAAGTAAAGAACCAATTATATGGAATACTGTCAAGTATCAAAATAACTCCAATAATAGGTATTGAATTAGATAGAAGGCTGTCTTATGAGTACAATAAAAATCTGATTAGTAAATATTTTGAGGCTAAAACAGTCATTGAGACTACAGCATTAGAACCTATAAAAGAAAAATTAGAAGAACTGACTAAACCACATTCTATTTATAATCCTGAATTGTTGGATGAATTAGGAAATGCTTCGTTTACGCTTTACGGATGCAAAAACTATTTTGGCAATCTTCCTAATTCTAATATAAAACGCAAGGAAACCACAGAACTGCTTAATTGGATAAAATCAACATTACCAACTAATTCAGAAGAGAAAAGTAATAACGTTCTGTTTCTTTCAGGCAGTGCTGGATGTGGAAAGACTACGATACTTCGGGATTTATATGAATTGCTGGCTAAAGACGGAATTCCTGTTCTTGGTCTCAAGTCAGATGCCTTAATTGCAAATAATCTGGATGATCTTACAACGAAAATTAATTTAACTCACCCAATTATTAAATCAATCATCGAAGTCTCTAAAAATGTCGGAAAAACGATTGTTTTAATTGATCAATTAGATGCTCTTTCGCAATATTTATCATCCAATCGAGACTATGTGAATACTTATATTCAACTCATTGAATCGTTAAAAAACCGTCATAATATTAGAGTAATTGTCTCTATCCGAGAATATGATTTGAACTACGACTTTTCGTTCCATGCTTACAAAAACAATATAAAAATTCAAGTAAGTGAACTTCATGACAAAGATGTGGAGAGCGTCTTATCTAAATTAAAATTGGCAAAAGGAGACTTGACGGGTACTTTATTTTCTCTACTAAGAAATCCTAATAACTTGGATGTTTTTTGTCGAATTTATAATAATAAAACAAAAGCTCATGAAATTAAAACTCTTCAGGATTTATATGTTGAATTGTGGAAACAGCTTATACAAAATCCAAAGATTGATAAAAATAAGCTAAAAGAATTTCTTTACAAAATAATTGAGAAACAACATGCACAACAAACGATTACAGTTTCATCTGCTAATATGGTCGAAGATTATCCAACTGAATTCATTTTTTTGAAAAGTAAAGGGATTGTCATAGAAGAAAAAGATAAATCATTACGCTTTTTCCATCAGTCATTTTATGACTATCTTTTTGCTAAAAAGTTCATAGAAGAAAAGGGGAGTCTGATTAAGTACATAAAAACGAATAAACAATCATTAGAAAGCCGATCTGGACTAAAAATGATCATTTCTTATCTATCAATATCAGACAGAAATGAATATATACGAATAACAAAATATATACTACAATCAAACGGAATAAGGTTTCATATAAAATCATTAGTGATTTCATTATTATCCAATGTCGAAACCCCTTTTAATGATGAAAAGCAAATAGCATTAAAGCTAATTTTACAAAAGAAAAAATATTACGATATTTTTATTGATAGTTTGATTTCAAAAGGTTGGACCAATTGGTTAATTCAACAAGGTTTATTGAAAAACATGTATGAGTTGAAGCCTACAATTAGGGATAGGTTCTTTGAAAAGAAAACAAAATATTCTCAGTGGATTTTACGTTGTCCATTTTATAACAATTACTTGCCATTTGAAACGAGGAAAAATCAGTCGCTCAATATGGCAACATTTCTTCTTCGAAGAAATTTGCAGTCAAATATTGATGACATTTTTAATTTGTTATTATCCCTTAAGTTTGAAGAAAAAAAACAAGTCGTGGGTAGAATTTTGTATTTCAATCAAGACTGGGCAAATTCATTGGCATACGACCTATTCCTTTATTGTAAAGATTCCTTGGATTCATTTTCATATTATCATATACTCGAAAATATTGTCCCTGCAAATGTGGATTTTGTAATAAGGGAAATCTCAGAAAGTATCTATAATGGAATTTGGGAAAGAGAAAAGGGACAGCATGGAGATGATTGGTATGCCAAGAAGAGACTCTTAGATTTAATAAACAAGACTTCGCCCGAAAAAGCAATAACCTTCCTGTTCAACACCGTTCTTTCAGCCATAAAAAGCCAAGAGCACCTGTGGGATAGCGAAGAAGATAGATTATTAGTTCCTGATGGATTATTTACCTCATTCAGTGTAGTAAACAACAAAAGCGATTATCATACAGACAAAGAACGAATTTATGCAAGGCTCATTCGTTGGGTAAAAGAAATTCGAACTAAAAACTCCGTGTTCTATGATGATTTCGTTAAAACTCATTATACCTCTAAATACCATTCTATCTTAAAGATTGTATTGTGTGTATTGGATAAGCCCGATTCAAATAAAGAGGATTTGGTGATGTCTATCATCAAACGGATGCGTCAAATAAATCAAATTACAGATCATGGAGAATTGCAAGGAGATTTATTTCGACTTATTCAGCTTTGGTTTCCAACATTCTGCAACAAAAACAAGAAATTTATCTTGAATATAATTTTATCTCTTAAAAATCAAGGAAAATTAATGCCTGATGATAGAGAAGGAAAAAATCCTTTCTATTCTTCTTATGGACGTACTACTTATTTATTTTTGCAGGCATTTCCCATTGATTATATAAATTCAATACTAGAGGCAAAAAAGACATATCAAGAACTCAATAGAAAATTCCCTAAAGTAAAGCCCTCTGATTATTTGTATAGCAGTAGTTTTCAAATGAGAGGTATTGGTTCGCCAATCAAACACGATGCATACGCAAAAATGACAGATGAACAATGGCTGAAATCATTTATCAAATATGCAGAAGATAAAATTTCCTATGATTTTACAGGAGGAAGAGAACAACATGCTCGGAGGTTAGAAGAAGAAGTGAAAAAACAACCAGGTCGCTTCGTTAGCTTGATACATAAAATGATTGCCGATAAAAAGATTCATGATTCTTATATTGCTCAAGCCCTATGTGCTTTTGGAGAATCAGACTTATCAAATGAAATTTTAAAAGATATTTTTGTATCGGCAATAATAAATAAACGATATTCGGATGATAAGCTTTTCTACATTACACGAAGTTTGCGGAAATTATTTATAAAAGGAATAGACGATCAAACAATAATTGACTTTGCTGTTAATTTGGCATTATCATACCCTAATCCTGAAAGAAAAAATGATAGAGATTTGTATAGCTCGGCCATAAATTCTGTACGGGGTTCTGCAATAGATGCATTGTATTGTTTGAGTATGGAAAAACATGGGGAATTAGTTTTAGGAACGTTGGAGAAAGTTGTTCAGGATGCCAATGACGATATTCTAACATCAGTCCTTTATGGATTGGCATATTTGAATAGATACAATATTGAGAGAGCATTTTCATTATTTCGATTAATTACAGCAAATGCATCTGATGAACTGTTTGTCTACTCATTCAACCCTGCTCAATATTATGCTCACTATGACTTTTCTCGATTGGCATCTTATTTAATTCGAGCAAAAGGGATTAAAAATGAGAAATTTCGAGAAAATATTTCTGCAATGCTTTACTTCGCATGGGTGAGGACTTATTCAAATGCAGAGTCGATTTTGTTTGACTATATCGATAATGATCCTAAATGTATTGCGGAAGTTATTAGTTGTGCTATAACCTATTTTTATTTCGAAGAAGACCCAAAAGGAGAAAAAGCTATATTTATTTTGAAAAAATATCTGAACTATGAAGATGATCATATTTCACATCAATATGATTGTTGTTTTTTACATTATAAAAAATCAAATGTGAAGTTTTCCGATTTATACCCATTTATAATAAAATACATTAGTTCGAAGTCTTTTGATTTTAAAAAATATTACATTCTTGAATATCTACTAAAATATAGCGCTGAATATTCTGATCAATGCTTTGAAATTTTCAAAATGATACATTTTTATCAATTTCGAAAAGAAAAAGAAACTGAGTATTCATCTACAGTTAGGGAACGTCAAATGAAATTGCTAATGGGGTTTTATAATATTTTCAAGCAAGACAAGATACTTCACAAACGGAAATTGGCATATATAAATAAAATATTTGATATTTTATTTGAAGATATTAGCTATAAGAATGACATTGATAAAGTTTTGGATTTGGTTTCAAAATAAAAATTATCTTTTTAGTACCAGTCAAAACTGACTTCTCATTTTGCGAATTCAAAGAAATGATTTATCTTTGTTTTCAGTATTCTCCATGAGCAAACTACCGCAAAAGCACGTAGCAAATTAGTGGGATAAATCATGGGATATGCTTGAAACTAAAATTATAAAGTTTTAAATATCAGCGTGGTAACTCCTAAAAGAGAATCCCAGGCGAATCACCAAAAATTCAGAGAGTTACATCAAAGTAGCTCTCTTTTTTTATGCCTAAATCGCACAGGTTTACATGGTTCAGTTAAAGAAGCCAGAAGTTCTTATTGAATATGAGAAGTGAATTTGAAGCTGAAACGGGTAGCGATTTATATATCCCCGTAAATGATGTGCTTGATAGAATTTCTTACCTGTTGGAGTGCCACGGGATAACTTACTCCCGATATGGAGACGGCAAGAAAGGCACAATGTGCAAGTTGTCCGAACCTATCATCAAAGACTATTTTGATACGAAGCGTAGCAATAAGGACAGCGCTAAAGTCAAATTGGATAGGTTCAAAAATGAACTATTAGACCAAGAGTAAACGAAGCGACGGATGGCGCAGCCATCCGGCACTTCGTGCCGTCTGACTGCACCCCTCTTTTAGTCCCCCTTATGCCTACTGAGAAAAAGAATGCTTTAATAATTGCACTATCACCTCACATCGTCAATTAAAAAGACATATTCTGTTGGCAGCGTATATGTTCATAACTCTATTCCCGTAGCCGACCAATTACCCACCAATGCTCCGAAGTTCCTTTGATTGAATATTTAGGGAAAGACATAGAACGAGCCTTAGATGCAAGCGAAGAAATTCACTTATGTTTAGGTTTTGTTCTTGTTAAATCCACTCAATCAATAACCTCCTTTCCTTGGCGGGACGGGGGTTAATAAATCGTTTTATCTCGCAGCTTCCGCACGCAGGCCGCTAAAAGGCCAGCACGGCACGGACTTTATAGGTATCGGTTTTGGGCTTTACGCCATAGTGGGGGGTGGTGACATCTACATGCCAGCCCCTCTCTTCATTCCATTCGTAGCCGCTCCAATACTTCCCGATAAGCTTATCACCGACCGCCTTATCAATCTGGGGATTGATTTTATTGAGCATCTGAAGATTCTTGTAATAGTAGGTGGAGCCCGATTCAGTAAAACTAGTGGGCGCACCGAAACACAGTGTGGCAAGCTCATGACTGCCCGGTAAGAACCACCCGCTGCTACCTGTGGGCGCGGGGTGCGTGGCAGCATAATCGGCTATCGCATCGTAGACAGGAAAGGTGGTGTCGCTGTGCCGAGAGCCGTAAAGTGCCATTATACGGGATCTGCAATAACCGAAAGATATATCGGATGCCCGTATTTCTTCCCAATCGGCCTGCTCTCCGGATGTGAATTCGTTGAATGATTTTTTGGCCCATTGATAAATATGCTCAGTCGCCCCCTTTCCGGTGGCCCACTTCATCTCCTGAGAGGAGGTATCATCCATCGCAACGACCATACCGTGCACACACTCCGGATGGTCGCGCATCAGCAGGCGGTCGCCTTCTTTGGAGCCGGTCCGCGTCCAGTGCATCCCATCGATTTCGCCCACCCAGAAGACTACGCCGAGACAACTCTCCTGTAGTTCATCACGGAACGGCTTGACATCTTCATCCCCGGGCAGGATGCTGCCGTCCTGCATATAGTAGTCACCCGCCTTTAACGACCGGGACTCTTCTGTCACCTTACTGTCGTCAAGCGTGTGAACGGTGTATTTTCCGGGCTGAAGATTTAATTGGGAATACTTAAGATTGAAAGTCTCCTTAGTTCCGTTGTAGTAATACTCATACGGTTCCGGATTCAAGTGTGTGGGGTCTGTAGTGTTCAGCAGCAGGCGGGCCGTACAGGGGTTCTCCTGCCAATATGAATTTTCACTGATCACCGCCGTGTAGCGGTAATAACTCTTAGAAATCTCTCGGCCGTCTATCTTTTCGGTATAGGTATATTTCGTAGCAGGCACCTGAAGGATGAGCAGAGACATGCGGTGCTCCATCGCGAAGCTGAGCGTATGGTTGTTATACACGCCACGGGCCGTCATCAGGTCGGAGGCGGTGTATTGGGCGTAGGTACTCTGGTCGCGGTTAACAAACCAAAGCTTGACTACAGACTTAAAGAAGTCTTCGTCGCCGGGCAATACCTTGCCGTTCAAATCTCCATCCTTCCGGTAGGGATAATAGGCATGATAACTCTTATCGGGTGAGTATAAGAGCTGAGAAGCGCCGGCAGGCAGCGTCCACTTGCCTCCCTGTAGGGTAAGGCAGAGGTTTTTCACCTCCAGGGTTCCGTCCTTCACCACGTAGAGGCCGATGCAGTCGCCTTCGGTGAAGACGGTGCTGTAACCGCGTTCCTGGGCGCGGGTTTGCCCGGTGGCGTACATGCCGCCGTCGCTCACGGTGATGGTGAGGGGGTGGGCATCGGGGTCGGTGCCGGCAGGGGGCAGTTCGTCCAGTGCGTCGGACGTGCATGCCGCCAGCATCAGGATGAGGGCGCAGGCCAGGGATGCTGCCGGGGGAAATATGGAATGATGTTGTTTCATACGGTTTCTTTTTTATTGATGAATTTAGTTGCTACTGTTCTACTCGACCGGCTGCCACGTACCTCCTCCTTCTTCCATGTCGATATTTTTGATACCTTCCGAGGTCACGGTGAGGCGGTACTCGTACATCTTGCCACTGAAGAAGTTCGCTTCGCCTGCGGCGGGGGTGTAGTAGAAGGTCTTTCCTCCGATGACTATTTTCACGAACTTCCGTCCCGACATATTTTGGGGAGGAAGCAGGGCGCGCACGGTGCGTACGTATTCGTCGGCGGCAGGGGTCACTTCGTTGGGGGTGATGCGGTCGATGCCGGGGAGCACTTGCTCTGCGGTTCCATTGTTGCGATTGATATTCCCTCCCGTGCACGTGAGGTTTTCAAAGGTTACAGTGGCGCGCTGCAGTTCATCGTCGGTCACGCCGTTGCCCGCTTTGAGGTGTACCACCACCTTGGCTGTGACGTGGCGGAAGACGAGGGTCTTATCGGGGGACGTTACGGTGATGCAGATGTGGGGAGCAGCCATGCGGTCGCTATCCTGATATCCTTTATCTCTCTGGTCGGCCTGTACAGAGAATAAAGGAGCAGCCTGCAAATTATAATATTCCCCATAAATAATCTTTTCCTCATTCGGGCTTGTCCAGGTGCATTGGGCACCATTTGTAATCAGCTTTCCATCGGAATCGACGGAGAGGTGTATCTCATTCGTACTGCCGGAGATTTTACTGCCAATCAGCAGCTTCACCACTTCTCCCCCTTCCCACCTATTTTCAGTGGTAGCCCGTGTCTGGGCGTTGGCGGAGGAATATCCCTCTACGGCGGCGTAGAGTTCCAGCGGCACGCCGCCTTCGGGCCATGCCGCGTCGTCATCGCCTGTGCAGGCAGCCAAAACCAAGGCTGCCCACAGGTACATTATATATATTGGTATGTTCGTCTTCTTCATTTTTTTCTTTATATTTATTGTTTATGGGTTACTCCTGAAATGCAGAGCCTTCTACGGGTGCGCCTATGGTTTCCCAGTCCTCGATTTCGGTTTCCAGCCTCAGTTCCTTATAGTCCACGGTTATCTTATAGATGTACCGCTTGCCGCTTTCCAGCTTCAAGGCATCTCCGGCGGGGATTTTGTAGACGAAATTCGTGTTGTCTGCCAGCTTCACGCGGATGAAGACGGTGCCTGCGGTTAGTTCCTGGGGCACCACGATGGCTTCGGCGTACTGGAGATTGGTGGCGTTAAAGTCTGTCGTCACCACCGTGGGGATGGTAATCGGAGCGGCGGGATTGGGGTCGGCAGCAAGGGCTATCATCGCCCGGCGTGCGGGCTGGCTACTCATATCGACGCCTTTCTTGGGGGTGAAGGTGGCCTTCAGGGCGGTGTTCTCCAGGGTCACGGTGGCACCGGTGAGGTCGGGGGCGCCGTTGCCGCGCTTCAGCACTACTTCTACTTTAGATAGCAAATGGTAGAAAGTGAGGTCTACGTTAGAGGCAGTGGGGGCCACGTTCCGCTTGGTGGAATAGAGCAGGTCGGAGGCGGCGTAGGCGGTTTGCGTGGTCTGGTCGGCCTTCACTTCGTGGGACACCGATGCGGGGAAGTCGTCTCCCGCCGGGGCAGGATTGGCATGGATGGCATAGATGTTCACGGGGTCGGGCGAGATGTAGTACATATCGGTGGCGTAAGTGAAGCCTCCGGTGCCGTCGGCGGTGAGCACGTTGTTCCGGTAGATGGGGAGGTTGTTCTTGTCGTCCACCCAGGCAGATATTTGCAGTCCTGCGCCAAGCTGTGTGTCGAGGCCGTAGGAACGGGTGTGGGAGGTGATGCCGCTGGTGAGGCGGATTTCGCCGTTCCAGTTGTCGGTGATAACTTCGTTGTCGTTGTTGCAGGCGACCAGTGCAAGGGCTGCTGCGGCAATGATTGATAAGTTTCTAATTTTCATAATCTTACTTTTTTACATATTTTTGATTCAATTGTTCGTCTCCATTCCGGCCGAGCCGTTTTCGCCGTCTTCGCCATTGCCCGGCGTCCAGTCGGTAATGGTGGCGGAGAAGTCAGCTTCCGTAGGTGTTTCCACTATTTTCCCGCCCAAGGCGAGTGGCTTATACTTGTCGGCGTTGAAGGTGGCAAGCTCCGTGGTGAGGTCACTGTCGAGAGTGACCGGCTTTGGACTGTCTCCTGCAAAGTAGAGTTTGGCATCCAGCTTCTGCTGCACACCCGCCACGCCGAGCAGACGCACCGTGGCCGCCCATTTTCCGGTATTGGCTCCTTCCGTTACTTTCGAAAACGCCAGTGCCACGTTCAGCGGCGTACCATGCGTGCCGTTATCCATATCCAGCGTCGAGGCAACCCCCGAAAGGTAGCTTTCGATTCGCTCTATCCTGTCCGTGGTACTGCCCGTCGGCTCGATGAAGAGCGTCAGTTGGCGTACTTGCTGCTGCATCGCAACGGTAAGGGTGTGGTCGGTGTCCGCTTCTATCGTAGTTTCCGTCACGCCCGTAAACAACCAGCCCGGCATTTCCTGTATGAATAGCCCCGCTCCGTCCACGTTACCCGAGGCCCCGGCGACGGTTGCCACACTGCCGCTCACGGTGATGCGCTCCGGCGTGTTGTAAACACGCAAGTGGCAAACACCCGGCTCAAAAAGGCGGTCGAGCGTGTTGGTGGCATCGCTCACGGTAGCCATGTATTCACCGGATGCCACCGTGTAGTTTGCCGGTATATCCACGCCCGTTGTGCGCCGCGTCCAGTCTGTTGTCAAGGTGATTTGCCCTTTGTCGGGATGCGGAGTGTTGTAAATCGGATCTTTCACATCGCAACCTGCAAGGAGGAGGACTGTCGCCCAGACACAAAGTAATGTAATCGAATTTTTCATATATCGTATTTTTATAGTTCTACTTATTTGCTGCCAATCTTCCACACGAGGCTGATGCCGGCCTGTGTCGGTCCCCATAGGCTCTTTGTTCTGTTCCGTTCCTTATATACACGTATGCCATCGGTCATGCCGAAACTGTCATATTCGGAACGGGTGTAGCCCAGACCGAGGTTGAAGTCGATGGAGAAGTCGCGAGACAGATAAAGCCGGTAGCCCACGGTCAATCCCGCATTCCACAGCTTGCCCTGATAGCCGGTGTCTTTCGAGAGGATGCTGCCAAGCGGGTACTTATATATATTGTACTCGCCGTAGGTTCCCGATGCTCCTACATAGAAGCGTTTCTCGCGCAGCAGATACCACCGCACTTCGGGGTTGACGAGCCACATCTTCTGCACCTTGCCGTGATTGCCACCCCACCATGCGAGGCTGCCGTCCAGCTTGATGCCGACATTCTCATTCATACGCCACTCTACACCCAATGTGGGCAGCAGGAAGGCATCATACAGCACATTCGTGCGGACGGCAAACCGATAATCCGGTGTCTTTTGTTTATCCGATGCCTCTTGCGCGTAAGCTCCTGTTCCGGTCAATAAAGCCATCAGAAGCAAGGCCAGTAGTTTTTCTTGTAATTGTTTCATAAAGTTCATTTGTTATATGTATATTAAATGAAATAGGTTATCTCTATCCGCGATATCTGTCTCTTACAGTCAGTCGTACAGCCATCGTTTTTTTCTCCTGTCATAAAAGATTTAACAGCTTCCGCCAGTTCTGCTTTAATCACCTTTTCCATCATTTCTTTTTCTATGCGTGTTCGTTCCAATTGCTTAGCTAAACAATCCTGCTCACGGATGCCTTTCGCCATATAATAATTGCACTTCTCAACTATCTTCCGGCAATGCAAAAAGACCAAAGCCACAATTGCAAGCGAGCAGAAAACAAGTCCCAGTGCGATAAGGAAAATGTAATTGTCCATAGATATTTCTTTTTCTTGGTACAAAGGATGTGAAATACGGGCTGAAAACTATTGCATTTTGTCCCAAGTTTGTGGCGTTTTGTCCTTTTCTGCCGTTTTTCAGGCTTTCGGACATAAAAAAAGCACGGATTCACCGTGCTTTTGAATTTTGGAGCAGTATTTTTTATTTTTCTTGGGACGTTGCCATTTTCCGGTATTCTGTCGGGCTAATGCCATATTGTTTGCGGAACAGACGATAAAAAGTGCTCGGTATATTAAAGCCACAACTGAAAGCTATCGCCTCAATCGTAAGTTCGGGATGGCTGTCGAGCTTCCGGCGTGCCTCTTCCACTTTCAGAGTACGCATATACTCCATGGGAGATTTTCCAGTAACGGCTTTGACGACATCTGTCAATGTGTTCTTATTGGTGCCAAGTGCGGAGATTATATCATCGCGGTTAATGTCAGTATTGGACAGGTTATCATCGGAGAGCAGATACTCCTGCAATCGAATAACCAGATTCTGCTGTTCGCCGGAAGGTGCAAACAGTTCCGTGGCTCCGGCTGTTTTGCCGGAATCCTCCGGGGAGGATTCCGATTGGCGAATGTTCTCCAATCGGGATAGTTCATCCGCTAACCGGTCTTGTTCTTTAATTCGTTCATACAACTTACGATTCTTGAGGGCAATAGTCCGGTTGTAATAGAAAGCACCTGCCAAGAGCAAAGCGAGAACCAGACAAATGGCAAAAGCAAAAAGGAGGTAATGGAAATTACGCTCTTTCCCGGCAATATGTTTTTCCACTTCATATTGGGTACGTAATTCATCGAACCGGGCATTGACCTCCACGTTTTTTATAGTATCATTGGTAGCTATGAACTGATCCAATAGCGCTAACGCTTCGTCAACACGTCCCATCCGGGCAAGTATCTCCATCTTTATTTTTCTGGTATCATTGAGGCTGAAGTCCGATTCATCAATCCCGGCCGTTGCACTGTCTATTACGGCAAGTGCTTTGCGGTAGTCTCCCTGTGACTGAAAAATCAGAGCCTTTGCGCGCGCCAACTCATATTTGGAAATATTGTTATTGACAATACTTTCCAATTTGGAGAGATATTCCCCGGCTTTGTCGTAGTCTTTCGTATCTATGTATGTATTCATCAATGCTACATAGAGATTTCCCCGCGCTTCAGGCTGTGTTCTTCCGGATGATTTCTCGAATCGTGCAATCGCTTTTTCATAGTCAGGCACAAGTTGCAATAGTTTGTCATACTGTGCCTGTGCCCGAAGAGCAGTGCATAAGAACGCATAGGATTGCGTCAGGATATTGTCGTATCCCGAAACTTCCCATAATAAGCCGGCGCACTCTCTGAAACATTCTTCTTCCTCTTTCCATCTATTCTGAACATTATAAGTGATTCCGGTAGCATAGAGCGCCAATGCCATCCCTGCCTTGTCCTCCCGCTTCCTGGCGCGGTCGAACATGAGTTCCGCCGCTTCGGCTGCCTGTTTATAATCCCCTTTCAGATTATAGGCAGTAATCAGCTGCATATTGATCTGATAATAGAACTTCCACAATTCGTGCCGGATATAAAAGTCAAGATAGCCGGGCGCTTTTTGAATGATTTCGTCATACTCCTTCCGGTTTATGTGGGATATGATGGTATTTCCATACACCATTCCCTGCATTTCTACATTTCCCTGCTTTATGGCTTCGGCTTCAACCTGAGTGAACAGCATCAGCAATGTATCCATTTTTTGGTCGTCGGCAACTTCCGACATATATAAATAGTACAATTTGTTGTACGACTTCAGTTTGTCAATACCTTCGGCGTGTTCAATCGCTTGCCGCAAAGAGTCTTTTTGATATTGCAGGCTATTTTGTGCTACAACAGATAAAGTGAAACATAAAAGGCTTCCCCATAAAATAGTTATCAGACTGGTTTTATATTTCATATCGGTTGTGCGTTTACGTAAGTTCTTGGTTTATAATTCTTCAAAAATACAAAAAAAAACATTATTAGTAAAGTTATATAGGATTAACAATGAACTTGCACCTTCATTATACCCCTCTTAATGCTTTAAACTCTAAAAGAAAAGCCTCTACACTGTGATTGACAGTTGTAGCGGCTGTTTTTCTTATTTGAATTTATTTACTCTCTTCATTCTCTTGAATAATCTTATAAATCTGATACCAGTAATGGAAAGCCTCCGGATTGGACTTTTTCAGTTTATTCAATCTGTTCAATTCATTTAAAGGATGTTCCGGATTGAACTGCTTTATTTCTAAATCCTTTAAGTTTACTTTAGGGGCAAATCGGATTATTTCTTCTTATATCCGGCAAAATCGGATAAATCCTCTTTTATATCCTTGATACGGACAACCTTGTACCTCATATCCTTCAAAGCTCTGTAAACAGAATCACAATGAAAATGATTGGTTTTACCCAGTCATCTTATCCGATATTTTTACGCCCCTCCGATGAGGACTACAAAACTCTTTTGGTTTTCTAATTCGCGTGCAAAAGAGGGACTTATTTTTCAAGTATCCCAATATTCATGATTTCTTTCACTGAAAAACTGTAAGACATGAACATTATCCACTACCATATCACACTCTTTTGAAGGTACATACACAGCCAATGAAAGACTGTTTATCAGGCTTTCATTACTCAAACATAGGATTTTAATCTACTGATTAAATGACAGTTAGATATGCGCACTATTGTGGTACGTCTTCTCCACAAGTATGGAGAAGCCGTACCACAATAGTGAAGAAACTGCATCACAACCGTGCACAATAGTCATTAATAAGCTTTTAGTAGGAGAAAGAGCTGTTCTTTGCGGAAAGAAGACCAGCCATTTGCACAAGAAAAAACAGCATGCAAGCAAAGTTTGCCTACATACTTGCATGGCATCTGCTTACATACCGTAAAACGCGATATAACAAACAATTAGAAAGCACCATGCAAGCATGTAAGCAAAATGTGTGGTAAACCTATTGTATATCTTTTCATTTTGCGACGACTCCATAGTAAACCATGTTATCAATACGCTTCTGATAAATCTGGTTATTCTGCAGCAGATACCCCAAGGCCAAACACAAATCCACATCCCTGAACTTCGTCAGTTTCTGTAATTCAAAGATTGTACACTTCTTAAGATTGCACAGAATGGAATATACCATTTTCATATTATTGGTCGCCTTCTCAATATTCTTCATATTATTATCTTATTATTAGTTCCTTTCTTAAAATGATATCCTATATTATCTACTCAAATATAAGATAAAGACAGAGCAATGACAAACATTGCCCATTCTTTTCATTTCAGATAACATTCTTTGAACTACATATACCTAAAATCTGCAAAAAATATAGAACTTTATAAATATCAGCACTTTATAGAAAGGTATATTCACATTATACTATATCCGGAAACGATTATGCTGGTATAATCAAGGTACTATTATATGCTTGCCTTCGGGAGTGACTACTACCGAGCCCATTTTGATGTAATGTTTCCCTTCCGGCGAAACTATTACCTTTGTTTCGCTACTCTTGTCGGAAGATTCTTTTTTCTCGTCCATGAAACTTTTGTCCCGCGAAGTGGTAACCGGATAAGTATCCTCCAGATAGCTCTTCATTTCGTCCACTTTTCCGTCTTTGAACCACACCTTGACAGCCGACCACCCCGCAGGAGTATAAGCACGGAATGTCCAAGCCTCTCCCTCCTTATTCAAATCTCTAAATGCAGGCTCTCCTAAAATGGTACACACCTCTTTAAAGCTCATACCACGTTCAATGCTGCTCAACTGCTTATAATCAAACCCGTAGCTCTCATAAATGCCACAGCCCATCACCAAGACAGCGAGTAACAAGCCTAAAACAACTGACATCTTTTTCATAATAGAAAGTTTTAGTATTTATCCATACAGCAAATGTAGTATGATAAAAACCTCCTTTTCCGTGATTCTCTCTATTTATACATAGGGATTTCCCTATCTTCGAAGTTTATTCCTATCTTTACAACCTATGTACAAAGAATATCATCCCAGCCCCCTGCTCTCCCCCTATATTGACAAATATTGGGAGTTTAAAGGACAACCTGGATACGGCATGCACATCAATATCCTGCCGGACGGATGCACTGACTTTATATTCACGTTGGGTGAAGCCCCTAAGGCCGTACACGACAGCCTCGTTATGCAGCCCTACCATACCTACTTCATTGGAGCCATGACCAAATATTCCGAATTAGTGACCCATACGGTAACAGTCCATATGCTGGGAATCCGTTTTCTGCCTTGCGGAATACCTCGCTTCATGGACCTCCCTTTGCAGGAGCTCACCAACTTACGGTTAAACGCCGATGAGCTTACTAGCCTCTTTACCCACTCTTTTGCAGAGAGACTGGGCGAACTGGGAACCATTCAAGAGCACCTGGTCTTTATTGAAAACTTCCTGCTTCAAGCCTTATGCCGATACAGTCCAAAAACAGAACGGAGCATGCTGTTCGCCATACAGCAAATCAACCGATGCAAGGGTGACTTGTCACTCCTCCGGTTAGCGGAGGAGACTTGCCTATGCCAACGCCATTTCGAACGGAAATTCAAGCAGCACACCGGACTTACACCCAAAGAGTACAGTCGGATTATGAAGTTCAAACATGCTGTAGACTTATTGCGAAGTACCTCTTTCGACAATCTGCTGTCCGTTGCCATCAAAGCAGGATATTATGATGTTTCCCATCTCTCAAAAGAAATCAAAAAGATGTCCGGCAACGCGCCAAGCCAGCTTCTCACTTCCGCTCCATTGGAAGAAGGGACTTTGAGTTATGTGAAAACATAAAAGTCGATTTTTTACAATAGCTCTTCCTATTACCATGCCTATATTTGCAGCAATCAAATCAATAAAAACATCCAATATGGCAACATTAATCGAGAAAGCAGCAGAAATCTTGGCAAGATGCGAAACCGTCGTCATCACTTCCATCAACCAAGAGGGATATCCCCGCCCCGTTCCAATGAGCAACATCAAGTCGGAAGGAGCCACCACCGTATGGTTGGCAACCGGCAAAGACAGTCTTAAAACAAAGGAGTTTGCAGCCAATCCGAAAGCAGGTTTGTGCTTTCAGGAAAAAGGAAACAGCGTAGTGCTCACCGGTGAGGTGGAGATTATAGAAGACGAAGCCACCAAGCAGGAAATGTGGCAAGAGTGGTTCAGCGCACACTTCAGCAAAGGCCCGACAGATCCCAATTATGTATTACTGAAATTCAAAGGGCACCATGCCACCATTTGGATTGACGGACATTTTGTACGCAGAAATCTTTAAGAAGAGCATTCTGTTCCTCATCTGATGTCTTGCATGGGGGAATTAGAACTATAACCCCTTCGTTATCACCGGCAATCCGAAAGCTCCTTTCTGCAAAGTCAGAACTTTCGGTTTGCCTTTTCGTGCTTTGTTGTATGTGGCTGTGGAAACATGCAAGGTCTCTATCGCTCCATCCTCGAAAGCCACCTTTAAGTAATACTCCTTACGTACTCCGTCCGACACATAACGATGCTTGCCTACTTTACGTCTCTTTTCATGTTCTTTTATCAGCTTCTCAAGTACGGTGACCGTCACCTCCTTTGTCGAAGCAGGAGCCGCCATCTGATAATTCCCTACCAGAAAAAGCGAACAACTGATGACACCCACGCACACCACATGACACAATATATTCACTGCCTTTTGCTCCATCGTTGTCAGCCATATCCATTTTTTATATAGAGGAAGTGTAACGACTGCCACCACAAGTCCTACCCCTACGGGTATCCACACAGCAGCCAACGTATCTTCATAGATGTTATATCCGATGCAGCCCAAAGCTACGACCAGTACAAACATCAGAAAACGGAGTATTTTTATAAACAGTTCTTTCATTGCCGCGCTTATATTTTTGGCAAATATAAAAAGAAATATCGTTCGGTCGACTGTCAAGTCTGTTCAATCTACATGAACTAACTTGCTTGATAGAATGTTATAACTACAATAACTAAAACAGAAAATATCATGGAAAAGAGCTTAATTCATAGTAATGAACTGCATTTTATCAGTAAGAAACGCATTCATCAAGCAGTAGAGAAAATGGTTGAGTCATTGGATTTGGCTGCGGGTTCCACAACCGGCTTCAACATCTATGCAGTAGTGGAGAGCTATTTCACGGATTTGGAAAAACGAAAAGAAATCAATCAGCTGCTCAACCTGGAACAAGATGTCTGCGAAGAAGTAGAGGCAGAGCTCGGAGTATACGGAGAATAAATAATTGGACAGTAGCCTCTTCACAGAGACTACTGCCCCACAGTATGAATTTAATTAACAATATCTGAATATTTCATCAAATAAGTATCGTAAACCGATAGAAATGGATTTTCCGTTCCTTTTATATCTTTACTTGGTTTAAAAAGATAAGATATACTTTGAGGCCATTTTCCTGCAGAAAGAGGATAAATAACCAAACTTCCTTCTAAGTTTCCTATATCATCTGTATATATAGGATAGGCTGTTTCACGCAACTTTCCACAAAGTCCAGATACCACAGAATTTATAGATAATACTATACCTTTATCCGTTTGTTCAAAGTTCATGTTACAGTTTGGAGCTATCACCGCAAAACCATTCCCAATACTATCCGAACAAAGTAAAACGTCAATGCCCATTCTATTTCCTTCAAAGTATAAGTCCCCGGCTGTTATATCATGGACACCATAATCATTGGCAGATTGTTTACCCGGATAAGATGCATAAGGGCCAAAACCCAACCACTGAAGATGTTTTATTTTGGTATCCAAAAGAAATGCCAACCCTCCTTCCAACAATAACTTTCCTTTAGTTTGCGGAGCCAATGAATAATTAAACTTAATGCCACCACTTGGCAAACTGCCACAACTAACCCGACCTATAGCAGAAATTGCCGGATTCATGTAATCCACTTCCTGAATATATCTTTTATCCACAACACTTTTTTTACATTCAATAGGTTCCATCAAATATTTCTCTATTGCCTTACCTTTCGCACGTAACTCTTCAGACATGCTGAACTTACGTCCCACTCTCATTAATGGGTATGTTTGAAAACAACCTGATAATTGCTGTAATATCTCTACAGTATCCATCTCTATCAATTCACCATCCGCTATTTTGAACAATTGAGTCATGAAAAGCCCTTCTTCTGAAACAATTGGAATAGAATAGTTACCCACTGAATATCCTTCAACCGTATATATAGCTATTTCCAAAACATAAAATCTATCTGCAGGAGATTCATCCAATACCAGTTCAATCGGTATATAGCCCATACAACCAGCCAGACATTGGATACTCTTTTTCCCTTCAGAAACCACATGCTTTCCATCCAGCAAACGCCATTCAAAAGAGACCTTTTCTGATAAATCCACGAAATCAAATCTATTGGCTACTTGGACTTTCAAATGGTTCACCCCTTTCTTGCCAACTAACCGTTCAGTACATACCGGAACTTGAGCATAGTTTTTACGCAACTCATAATAATTACTCAAAGGTATACGATTAGCATAAAGCATACCATCTGCCCCGGAATTGCCTTCTAAAGTAATACAAGTAGAATCCTTCAACCACATTTTGTTTGTCCAAGCATACTTATCCGGAAAAGTAGCTTTTCTATCTACCATACCTTGATCGACCCACTCCCAAACACAGCCACCGGCCAAATTGTCATTCTTCTCTATCAATTCCCACAAATCTTTATGCTGTTCGAAAGACTGGCCTAGCGAATGACAATATTCTGTCAGAATAACCGGGCGTTTGGCAGCCTCCGCATAATATCTCAATGTAGCAACCGGAGGATAATGAGGAGCAAATATATCGACAAAGTCAGGTATATTGAAGTCCAAACTCAGAAAATAATTGTGAATCATCGGATAACAAATGGGGCGTGTAGGATCCATTCGTTTTACATACCTTCCCGTTTCTTCAGCAATGGTGGTCAGGGGATTTTCATTCCCTATACTCCAGAATAATACAGAAGGATGATTCTTGTCTCTACGAACGGTGGCATCTGCTCTAGTCAACAAAATATCCTGGTAGGATTTATCATATAAATGAGAATCGCCATACCCAAAAGGAACCTCATCCATTACATACATACCGATTGAGTCACAAAGTTCATAGAACCGGGGATCACGTGGGTAATGGGAACAACGGATAAAATTCACATTCGCATCTTTCATCATCCTCAAATCTTTTAGATTTAATTCTTCACTTACCACTTTTCCATTAAAAGGATCTGTCTCATGTAAATCCACTCCACGTAACTTTATCTTCTTACCATTTAGTTTTATCACATTTTTCTCCACCAATACTTCACGCACACCGAAATTGACAGTAAAATGTTGCACACGTTTCGGAGCATAAAGAGAATATTCCAACCGATAAAGATGAGGTGTTTCTGCATTCCACAAGAAAGGGTTATCCAGAATTATTTCTTTGGAAATCTGTTGTTCTGCCTTCTGAAGCTCTTCTCTGAATCGAGCAACAATCTTTCCACCCGGTTCCTTTATCAAACCCTCAATATAGGTATTAGCCGATACTGAACTTGTAAAGGAAGCAATATCAAACATCATATTTATGCGTGCACTTTCATTTGACACGCTATCCGTGCGTAAAGTGAAATCTTTTAGATGCGTATCGGGTATGGCAAACATAGAAACATTTCTGTTAATACCAACTTGTCCCCAATCATCATTTCCATCAAAATCAAACCCTTTATAATGAGTATATACCCTTACAGCCAATAGGTTTTCACCTTTCTTTAAAAAATCCGTAACATCAAAATGGCAAGTATTATAGGAAGATTCCCACTTTCCCACATAATTTCCATTTACCCATATTTCATATCCCCGCAAAACTCCATCAAAACTTAAAAAAACATGTTTATCCTTCCACCCCTTAGGGACTGTAAAGTTCTTGCGGTATAACCCGTTTATTTCTTCCGGATTAGCATATTTAGGTTCTACATAACCAAGCGCATCCCAACAACCCGGCACAAGGATTCTATCCCATGAGCTTATATCATAGTCAGGTTGATAAAAACAAGCCTGCTCTTTCCAGTCAGCCCCATTAATAAAATAAAAGTCCCACTGACCATTTAATGTTCTGATGAGTGAAGGGTCTGTTGGTCTGATTATATCCTTCAAACTATTTAAAATTTGTGCAGTGTTGTTTGCCGGCATCAAACATAAAGCCAACAGCATAAACAAGTATTTCTTCATATACAAAGTATTTTATAAAAATAAGAGAAGGAATACCAGAAAGTAGAAAAATTCAATCCGGTATTCTCTCGATTTATCAATAACCCGGATTATTTTCAATAATGGCTTTATTCTGGTCCATCTCATATTGAGGAATAGGGAACAGAATATGGTCTGTTGGATATTTCGTCAATCCTGGTACTGTTTTAAATTTATCACTGCTTGTCTCTGGCAAATAGTCTGAATAAAAATGAAGCTTAATTTGTTTTCCATCACCAAATACATCTTTCACAGCATCCCAACGGAGTAAATCAAAAATACGTTCACCTTCCATTGCAAGTTCCACCCTTCTTTCATGACGTACAATATCAACTAAATCTCCATCGGCAGTTGATTTTGGAGGCATATTGACAGAAGGTCTCGAGCGTACCTTATTAACCCATACAAGTGCTTCATCCTTGCCTTGTTCTGCCAAAGCTTCAGCTAAAAAAAGATATAAATCAGCCATACGCATAGCAGGCCAATCCAATCCTGCATAACGAACATTGGTCAATCCCGTTAAATCCTCCGTCAGTTTCTTCACATTCAATCCGGTAGGAGACCATTTATAATCATAAATCACTTTATCACCGGTATTATAAGTGATGGGGATTGCCGTTTGGTTCCCATCGCTGTCATAACTATGATAATCAAGAGTTAAGGGAGTGGATGGAGTATATGTGCCGAATACAGAACCTTGATAATACAAAGTATATTCACGACGAGGATCATTCGTTTCATACGCATCATAAAGGCTGCGAGTAGGCAGACAATATCCCCAACCATCACCCCCTTGAATATATTTCAACTCAGTCGGCAAATCCCTTACATTCCTTTCAACACAAAAATCCTGTTCCCAAAGTCCACTATTACGTTCAAAAGCGAAATAAAACAACAGTTCCGGATTTTGTTCGTTGTCAATACTGAAAATGGATTCATAATCATCAATCAGATAGTATCCGTCAGACTCAGCAATTTGTATTGCCTCACGAGCTGCTTGTTCTGCATTCACAAAGTCCTTATTATATAAATAAGCTTTTGCCAGATAGGCAGCACCAGTAGCACGGGTAGGCATGCCAGTATATCCATTACCATCTCTCGTCAAATTTTCTTTAGCAAAAGAAAAATCTTCTATAATTTTCTGATAAATCTCTGATACCGGGGTACGGGGTTGAGAGAATTCATCAAAAGATGAAAGCGGAGCCGTGATTAATGGTACATCTCCATAAAATGTCGTCAAGAACATATAATTAAAAGCACGCATGAAACGTGCAACTGCAATATAAGGATTTATTTCAGAATCAGTAAATCCTTTATTCTTTAGTTTCGGAATCTCCTGAATAGCATAATTGGCAGCGTTGACACTTTGATAAGAATACTTCCACCAGTCTGTTGGATAATTAAGACTTGGTGTAATATTCCAATCCAATACCTGAATTAAATCATTACCATTCAGTCGAAGCCCGCCATCATCTGTCAGTGCGTCACATATCGTGGCAAATCGCTTTCCATACATCTGTGTTTGAGCCACCCAAGGATTAAATGATGCAACAACAAGTTCTTGTGCGGAAGATAAATTATTCAGAAAATTATCTGAACCAGGTTTATCCTGAGGCTGAATATCCAAAAAGCTATCCGAACAAGCGGACATAACTAATGATAGACAAATAGCCGTCAATGTGCTTCTATTAAATATATTTTTTCTCATAATCAATGATACTTTAAAATGATAATATTATTAGAATGCAAATTGTAATCCGAACGTACAAGTACGTGGCATAGGTACGGTCACAGTACTGCTAATTTCAGAATACTCATTGCCAAACGTATATAAATTCTGGACTCCAATATAAGCATTCAAGTTTTCCATACCCAATTTATTGCATATATTTTTGGGAAAACTATAACTAAGATTCAGATTGCGAATACTCAGATAAGAGGCATCAATCAACCAAAAGTCAGAGAACTGCTGATTCTGTCCCGGATCTCCCACTGCCACACGAGGATACTTCCCGTTAGGATTTCTTTCAGCATCATATCTATCAAGAATATAGCTTGCCTCCATATTCGGTTCTCCACCAAACATATCTGTTGCATAGCCACCGCTCAACATATTCTTTTGAATACCTTGAACACCTTGAAGCTGAATCTGAAGCGTAAGATTTTTGTAACTGACTGAGCCTGCCAAACCATAGTTCAAATCGGGAAATACTTTTCCAAACAAAGCTCTATCAGCTGTGTCTACCTTTCCATCCGGCTTACCCGTAAGGTTTCCGTTTTCATCGTAGCCATTAATATCTTTAAACCAAATATCTCCTATCTGTTTTCCGGCATAATGCGGATGATTATTCAAATCATCCTGTGTACGGATAATGCCATTGGACACATAACCATAAAAACTTCCGATTGGATAGCCCTCCTTGATACCTGAAGTAGTCAAATCCCGTCCTTCCAAATCTATCACTTCGTTGTGTACATGAGAAGCATTAAAGTTAACATCAAATTTCCAGTCACCAATCGTACGTCTATATCCTATTTCAAAGTCAATACCAGTATTGCGTATATGTCCGGCATTGATATAAGGACTGCCTGAAAGTCCAACAGAAGTAGCTATAGGTTGGTTGAACAACAAATCTTTAGTATCCTCAATATAAAAGTCCATAACCACATAAAAAGAATTTCCAAACATGGAAAGATCCAAACCTATATTCTTTTTTTCAGTACTTTCCCATTTCAAATCTGTATTGACAGCATTGGCAAATGTATATCCGGCAACAACCTTTTCATTGAATACCGCGTTCTGTTGTGAAAGATATACCGATGTACCATAAGGATTAATACTCAACACATTACCAACCTTGCCCCAACTCAAGCGGAACTTCAGTTCATCCAACCAGTTAAAAGCATCCATAAATTTCTCTTCTCCTATACGCCATGCTGCCGATACAGATGGAAAGATACCATATTTATCCTTTACCAAACGTGACGAACCGTCACGGCGTAACGTACCACTGAAATAATATTTATCTTTGAAAGAATAAGCTAAACGTCCAAATTGAGAAAGGAAACTCCATTCACTCCACGAATTGCTATTAAGTGCAGTACTGGGATCACCTGCATTCAGAAATTTAATATCATTGCTCGGTGTATTTCCACGACTCCCCATTAAATCCTCAAAAGTCTGTTTTTCTACAGAATAACCCAACAATGCAGAAACCGAGTGAATTTGGTTAAAGGTTTTCTGGTAATCCAAGGTATAGTCGGTTATCCAATGGAATGTTTCTGCATTCGTTTTAGTTACCTTATTCACATTACTGCCCTCCATACCGTATTTTGTATCCATGGCACCAATGAAATCATTTGAATAACCATTTTTCCACTCCCCACTCACACGGGCCGTAAACTTCAATCCTTCAAGAATATCAACGGCTAAATAAAGATTACCATCAATTCCTTTATTGCGTACAGTTCTATCTGAATTTTTAAGCATCCACAATGGGCTAGGAGTTTTACTTTGTAGATAAGTATTGGATATTGTAGCAAAATCACCATCCTTATCATACATGGCATTCAAAGGAGAATAACGGAAAGAGGCAGCATATGTATCCCTCCAATCAAAATCACGTTGAGATGTCTGTTCTGAAGCATAGAGATTAACAGAATGTCCGAATTTAATCCTATCACCAATCTTATGGTCACTGTTCAAACGAAGATTCAAACGATTATAACTCTGTTCTTTGATGATACCTTCATTATACAAATAATTCAGTGACACAAAATAATTGGAATTCTTACTTCCCCCCGTTATTGAAAGATTATTATTGGTCAGATATCCCGTTCTTTTCATCAAATCCGGCCAACAATTGTCATTGCCTTTTATCTTTTCCAAATCACTGTCACCCCAAGGCACATCCTTACCTCCATTTTTATATGCCTCCGTAGCTATTTCAAGCCATTGGGCTGCATTCAAATAATCAATTTTCAGATTGCCTTCTTGTTGGAAGCTCTGTTCCGTCTTGAACGAAATTGTCGGTTTCTCATCCACTTTACCACGTTTTGTATTAATTACCACCACTCCATTAGCGGCACGTGAACCGTAGATAGCCACAGCAGAAGCATCTTTCAATACAGTAAAGGTTTCAATATCCTGCGGATTCAGATTATTGATATTCTCAGAAATTGTCCCGTCAATCACATAAATGGGAGCATTCGTTCCATTAATGGATTGTGTACCATGAATAAGAACATCAGTACTTGCACCCGGTTGTCCGGAACTCGGAGTAACATGAAATCCGGAAATCCTTCCTTGCACAGATTGCAGGATATTCGTCACCGGCCCTTTCTGTATTTGATCTGCATTAATTTGCGATACAGCTCCCGTCAAATCGCGTTTACGAACACTCCCGTAACCAATTACCACCAATTCCTCCAGAAGAGTTGAATTTTCCGTCAGTATAACCGTTAATGGGGCCTCATCTTTGAGCTTGATTTCCCGATTGTCATATCCGATATAGGAAATTTCCAGAATGGAACCGGCCGGCACCTCATTCAGCAGAAATTTACCGTCAATATCAGATATCACTCCAATGGTAGAACCTTTCACAAGAATATTAGCACCAATAATCGGTTCTCCATTCACATCCTTTACCACCCCTGTTATCTTCCAGGATTTGGCAGATTCAACATCAACCAGTTCTTTAAGAATAAAATATATCTTCTTATTCTTTATCTCGAAGGTTACATTACCATCACTTAATAACTCCTTCAACACATTGACCAAATCTTCTCCTTCTACTTTTATCGATACTCTTCGGTGTACATCCAATATCTGATCACTAAACACCAATACATAACCGGTTTGCTTTTTAATGGATAGCAATACATCCTGCAACTCTACATTGGTATAGTTCAAGGAAACTTTTTGTGCCCATGTTGCAACAGACAAACCAAACAACAAGATTCCCAAAAGAAGTAATTTCTTTGTTTTGAATCGTGATTTCATAAAGCATTAAATTTTTTAATTCATAATTCAATAATCTCTTTAAAGGCCTTTCATATAAAGCTAACACATCAACTTCCGGAAGGTATGAGTCGAAAACATTTTTTTTTCAACAATACAAAAAAATAGGTGCAGGATTCTGTTTAAATCCATACACCTATATCATAATTCCCTTAACTGGGTATCAGTCTTTTCTCCTTATTTCGAAGACATTCTCATCCTTTTCAATAAATTCTATGCAAGAAACCTTTTCCAGATCATGAAGCACATCAATGACATTCACTTTACTAGTAGACAGTGTATACCTACTATCCAACAAAATAGAATCATTTATAATAAACTGCGTATCATACTGCCGTTCCATCACTTTGATTATATCCTTCAAAGGTGCCATATAAAAATTCAGACTATTAGTACGCCATGCTTTCATTCCATCCAAATCTATAGGACGAGTAATGTCACACTTGCCAGAACGGCAATCATAGGCTGCACTTTCCCCCGGTTTTAACGGGTATACCTTATCCCCCATTCCCTTTAGCAACACACTTCCTTCATCCAAAGTAACAAAAATATGAAAATCAGCTGGATAGGCTTTCATATTAAATTGAGTACCAGTCACTCTCACTTCCAAATCTTTTGTCTGTACTGTAAACGGGCGTCCCCTTTCTTTTGCCACCTTAAAATATCCTTCACCATAAAGTTCTACTTTCCTACTGAATAGTCCAAACTTCTTAGGATAGCGCAAAGTTGTTGCTGAATTAAGCTCAACATTCGTTCCATCTTGTAAAACGACTTGCATACGTTCACCACACGGCACTACAATCTCTGCATATTGTATATCAGAAAAGACACCTGCCTTATCTGCCAGAAAAACAATGGTACTGCCAAACAACAGAAAAGGTATAAAGACAGCTGCGACTTGCCACCACCTCCACAATCTACTATGCTGCTTTATTTGTCCCAAGAAACGCTTCCTCATTCGCTCTGTGGGAATATTTCCACCAGTCCATTCTTCTATTTCTCTTTCCCCCATAAGCACAGATTCTGCCGTTATTCTTTGTGAAAGATATTCTTGTCCTTCCTCAGTTGCAAACCAATCCATAGTAGCCTTACTCTCTACTGAAGAAGCCGAATTATCAAGTACCCGGTCTATCATTTCTTTATCCATCTTCATTACCTTGATATTATATTATATAAAACACTTCAGCAAACCAAAAGTATGAGTATCAATTTATCGATCATACCACGAAGTTGTTTAATTGCTTGTGTATAATGTGATTTTACTGTTGGTATAGTAATATGCAATTTATCTGCTATCTCTTGGTTGGACAAGCCTTGTTCAATCTTCATCAAACATATTTTCTGTTTTTGAGGTGGTAACTTACCAATAACAGAACGCAAGTGTCTACGAAAATCAGCATCCTCCAATGCTTTCATCACATCTTCCTCTTCACTATTCTGTTGAAGCAATTCTTCGTGTTTCTCAAGCACAATACGCTGATGACGTAACTCATTCAAGATATAATTCTTCAAAATAGTAAATAAAAGACTGCGCAACCCTTCAGAAAAATCAAAAGTTTCCCGTTGTTCCCACAATCTCATAAAGGTATGTTGAACTGCATCTTCTGCTTCAGGACCGGATTTTAAATACCGGTAAGCCAAAGCATACAACAAACGGTGATAACGATCAAAGACAGAAGCAAAAGCTTCTGCTTTACCAATGCTCAAACCATTATATAGCTGACCATCAAAATCAACCGCATAGCCCATTTTGCTTTCTTTTTTTAGTATTAGATACATTGAATATCGGCAAAAGTAAACAAAAGTAGGAAAAGAACAAACTGCAACCACTTCTATCACATACAAAAAGCAGATTAATCAGATTTAAATTGAATAAATCTACATAATCTGCTTTATCAGTATTAGTAAGACACCGTCGAAACAGTGACTATTTTTTGCCCATAAATGATAACTCAGTCTTTCGCCTGATGCACCGTCAACTGCGGGAACGGGAAACCGATGCCCTCTTCGTTGAATACGGAGTAAATCTTCTTGTTCATATCAAAATAAACGCCCCAGTAATCTCCACTCTTTACCCAAACACGGATAACTACATTCACGCTGCTGGCATCCAAGGCATGGAGAGCTACAAACGGTTCGGGAGTATTCAGAATACGGCTGTCTTCGGAGATGATACGACGCACGGTGCTTTCTACCTTGTCATAATTCTCACCATATTCCACACCAATCACCCAATCCACGCGACGGGTGTCCTCGCGGCTGTAATTGGTCACAGTGCCACTGCTCAACGCACCGTTAGGGATATAGATTACCTTATTGTCGGCTGTGGTCAGAATCGTATGGAAGATTTGGATTTCGCGTACTGTGCCGGACACTCCCTGGCTTTCAATCCAGTCACCTACCTTGAAAGGACGGAACAGCAAGACAATCAGTCCACCCGCAAAATTCTGCAAGTTTCCGGAAAGTGCCATACCGATAGCCACACCGGCAGATGCCAACAAAGCTGCAAAAGAAGTGGTTTCCACTCCCAATTTGCCGATAACGGCAATAATCAGCAGAATGGTCAGCAAGATATTGACTAAACTTTTCACGAAGCTCTGGATACTGGCATCCACATGTCTTTTTGCCAATAACCTCGCCAGCATTTTCCGAAGAAGGGAAATCAGGAACCGTCCTACCACAAAGATGATAATGGCTCCGATAATACGTCCACCGGCATTTACGCCCCAATCTATCAATTGCTGAAGGAATATCTGCAGTTTGCTGAAACCGTCGTCAGCAACTTGGGCAGCAAAGGCTGCCATGAATAAAGATGATAACATAACTATACTCTTTTTTTAAAATTAATGCTGCAAAATTAACAAATAACTCTGACTTTCGTTCACTTAACTTGCCACTTTCGACGAAAACTCCTACCTTTGCTCCCGATTTCAACTAAGGGGTGCCCTAATACGACGGGCTGAGATCATACCCATTAACCTGATCCGGGTAATGCCGGCGGAGGGAAAAGAAGAAAAGTTCCCCTTTTCTGTATTCATCTAAACGAAACAATTGCAAATGAAGAGACATGCAATGGCGACCTGCCTCCTTATGGCAGCACTGGGTGTCTGTGCGCAGACACAAGAGCTAGACAGTCTGCGGGTGATAAACCTGCAGGAAGTGGAAGTCATCTCCACACGTGCCACAAGCAGCACACCGGTGGCATTCACCAATATAGGCAAAGAACAACTGAAAAAACAGAATTTCGGACAAGACCTGCCATATCTATTGAGTATGACACCCTCCGCCATTACTACCAGCGATGCCGGTGCCGGGGTGGGTTACACCACGCTGAGAGTCCGTGGAACAGACGGCACACGCATCAACGTCACCGCCAACGGTATTCCCATCAACGACGCGGAGAGTCACACGGTATTCTGGGTCAACCTGCCGGACTTCGCCTCCTCCGTCAAGGACATGCAGGTACAGCGCGGAGCAGGTACCTCAACGAACGGTGCAGGAGCTTTCGGTGCCAGCATCAACATGCAGACGGGTGATTTCTCCATGAAACCCTATGCAGAATTCAACGGTTCCTACGGCTCCTTCCATACGCACAAGGAGACGGTGAAAGTGGGAACGGGACTCATCAACAATCATTGGTCGTTCGATGCGCGGCTCTCCAACATCAGTACGGACGGGTATATAGACCGGGCGTCTGTGGGACTGAACTCCTATTATCTGCAAGGAGGATACTACAATGACAATACCTCCGTCAAACTGATAACCTTTGCCGGCAAAGAGCGCACTTACCACGCATGGAACTATGCCAGCAAGGAGGAGATGGAACGTTACGGACGGCGTTACAATTCCTGCGGATTCATGTACGCCACCGACCGGGACGGCCATGTATACAGCAAAGAATATTATAAAGACGACAACGGCGAGAAGCATTACCTCACGGACGAAGGAGGTGCACTGCATTTCTATGACGACCAGACCGACAACTATACGCAGAAGAATTACCAGTTGCTGTTCAACCACAATTTCACCTCGCAATGGAATCTGAATATCGGCCTGCACTACACCAAAGGCGACGGGTACTACCAGGAATATAAAGGCGAACGCTCGTTGGCAGAGTACGGCATGTCGCCTTTCGAATACAACGGCGGCAAGATAGAAGTAAGCGACCTTATCCGCAAGAAGGCAATGGACAACTGGTTTGGCGGCGGAATCTTCTCCGTAAGCTACAAAGCCGACCGTCTGCATGCCTCGCTAGGCGGTGCACTGAACCGCTATGACGGCGACCACTTCGGAAAAGTGCTTTGGGTAAAGAACTATATCGGCGAACTGAATCCCGACCACGACTACTACCGCAACAACGCCACAAAGAATGACGGAAATATTTATCTGAAAACCAATTATGAACTGGTAAGCGGCCTCAGCGCCTACCTCGACCTGCAATACCGCCACATCAACTACAAGATAAACGGACTGAACGACAAGTACAACTGGACTGCCACCACTCCGGGAATGCAAAAATTGGACATTGACGAAGACTTCGACTTCTTCAACCCGAAAGCCGGACTGTCCTGGCAAATCGACCGCAACCACCGCCTATACGGTTCGTTCAGCGTAGCCCATAAAGAGCCTACGCGCAACAACTACACCGACGGCTACTTCACCGAACATCCCAAGGCTGAGCGCTTGTTCGACTACGAACTGGGATATACCTTCGCCAACTCATGGCTCCATGCGGGTGCCAACTTCTACTATATGGACTATAAAGACCAGCTGGTACTGACGGGGGAGCTGAACGAGATAGGCGAAGCCATGGCCAGCAACGTGCCCGACAGCTACCGTACGGGTATTGAACTGATGGCTGGCATCAAACTGGACTGCGGTTTCCAATGGGACATCAATGCCACACTCAGCAAGAACCGTGTGCAGAACTTTACCGAAACACTTTTTGAAAACGAGGAGGCCGGGTCGGAGGCATGGGTCATCAAACACGGGGATACCCCCATCGCATTCTCTCCCGACTTCATACTGAACAACCGCCTGGGCTATACGTTCAAGGGATTCGAGGCCTCGTTGCAGTCACAATATATCAGCAAGCAATACATGAGTAACGCCAAGCAAGAGGAGTGCACGCTGGATACTTATTTCGTAAGCAACCTGAATCTGTCCTATACCTTCAAGTTGCCTAAAGTAAAGTCGGTAACCGTAGGGTGCACCATCTACAATCTGTTCAATGAAGAATACGAAAACAACGGATACGCAGGCAGCGGATACTATCTCGACGATAACGGAGGAAAAGTCCGTTACAACTATGCCGGCTACGCTGCCCAAGCGGGAACGAATGTACTGGGACATATAGCTATTAATTTTTAAAACCCCTCGTTCCCTTGAAGGGGAGGGAGGATAGTCTTTCTGTTTTTATGGAACACGCTCTTGAAATTATCGGTACACTTGTCGGATTGCTCTACCTCTGGTTGGAGTACCGGGCAAGCATTTATCTTTGGATAGCGGGCATCATTATGCCTGCCGTTTACATCTTCGTCTACTACGATGCGGGGCTGTATGCCGACTTCGGGATAAATATCTACTATCTGGGGGCTGCTATCTACGGGTGGATGATGTGGAAATACGGTACGTTTCTGCGCCGGAAGATTCTACGGCAGAAAGCCCCGGTGCAGCAGGTGGAGGACAGAAGAACAGAAGGACAGAAGGAACTCCCCATTACGCGGATGCCGGTGCGCTATCTGCTGCCGCTGACTGTCATATTCGCTGCTGCCCTTTTGGGCATTGCGTGGATATTGGTGAACTTCACGGACAGCAATGTGCCCTGGCTGGACTCTTTCACCACTGCCATGAGCATCATCGGCATGTGGATGCTGGCACGGAAATATGTGGAACAATGGTGGGCATGGATTGCGGTGGATGTAGTGAGCACCGGGCTGTACATCTACAAAGGACTCGATTTTACGGCCGGACTATACGGCCTTTATACAATTATAGCTATCTTTGGCTACTTCAAATGGAGGAAAATGATGAACAAGGATGAAGGATTAGAGATTAGGGATTAAGAAAGATATGAAAAACGAACTATCAACGAGCAACGAGCAATTATTAACTATTGATGCCGTAGTTTTGGCGAATGGGGAATATCCTGCAAGTCCCCTACCTTTAAAGATATTGGCAGAAGCGCCTTACGTGGTCTGTTGCGACGGCGGAGCGGACGAATACATCCGCCGGGGCCATACTCCCGACGTAATCATCGGCGACGGTGACTCCCTCAGTGATGAAAACCGCCGGAAGTTCGGACATATCCTGCACCGCATCAGCGACCAGGAAACCAACGACCAGACCAAAGCCGTCAATTTCCTGCTGGCGCAAGGTAAACGCCGCATCGCCATCATCGGTGCCACGGGCAAGCGTGAAGACCATACCCTGGGAAATATCAGCCTGCTCATCGACTATCTCCGCGCCGGAGCCGATGTACGTACCTATACCGATTACGGCATCTTCATCCCCTGCCGGGGTACCCGCACCTTCCCAAGCCATCCCGGACAGCAAGTATCCATCATCAACTTCACTGCACACGGTCTGCATGGCAAAGAACTGGTCTATCCCCTCAGCGACTTCACCAACTGGTGGCAAGGCACACTCAACGAATGCACCGGTACGGAATTCACCATCGAGGCGGAAGGGGAATACCTGGTATTCGTCACTACTTCTTCGCTTCCGCCACTTCAACAAAGTACACGCTGATACAAATCATGGCAATGGCAGCGGCTTGCGTCCAGCTGAAACGGTCTTGCCCCAAGGTGAGGGAAACAACGGTAGTCACCACCAATATCAGATAGCTGTACATGGCTACAACCGTCGTCTTGAGATACTTCAAGCCCACCGGAACCAGAAAGTAACTGAGGTAAGTAGGGAAAACCAGCACAAAAGCCAGCACCGCCCACGGCACCCAGTGCCACTCCCCATGCAAGGCATCCGTAAGCAAGGGTACATCCCAGCCTATAATGGACGACACTATCAATCCCATTACTGCCGCACCGCCAAAGATGTACTTCATCATCGTCACTACCCCGACCTCTTCCAGCAATTTCTTGCTCACAATCAGGTAAACGGCAAAGACCAGCGAACTTACCATGCAGAACATGTTTCCCGTAAATGCATCGTGCGCCAAGTCGTCACTGCCTTGCGTAAGGATGCACAGCAACGCACCGCCAAAACCCAGCGCTATGCCGATTACCTTCATCAGCGTAGCCTTTTCGTGCAGGAAAAAGACGGATATCAGAAAGACCCAAATGGGCTGCATGGAGTTGAAGATGGCACTGGAAACCGGAGTCGTCTTACTGATGCCCAGCAGATAGCAGAACATGAACCCGTAGAGTCCGAAAGCTCCCAGACAGAACAGCCCTATCCGCTGCCGCCTTGTGACCGGTGCCTCCTTTACAAACCAGCTTGTTATCCAAAATGCCACGGCAGCAAAGACACAACGCACCGTGACACCTGTCAATGCACCCAGCCACAAAGGGAGCAGAAATTTCAATCCATTCATATTCAACCCCGCCATGACGCGCGATGCAACCATACTGAGATTGGCTTCCAGTTTCTTATCTTTCATCAGCTTCGTATTTTTCCCCTCAAACAATTCATTACTTTGAAATGTTTTAGGAGGAAAAGGAGATAACGTTATGGCAAAAGTTAAAGAAGAGCAATCGTCCCAGCAAACAAAGCAAGTCCTCGCATTCTCCACCCGGCTACGCCATGACCTTAAGAAAGCCTGCCGGCAACTGGATGAGGGAGAAGGACAAGAGGATGTCACAATCAGTAAGGAGGTGGAAGCATGGCTAAACAAATAATCTGGTCGCCACTTGCCAAAGAAGCTCTGAAGGACTTGCTGATTTCCTCGCAAGAAAGAGATGGCAACAAACGGTGTGGCGGGACTCTGTACACCTTGTTCCAAAATGCATTGTACCGTGTCACGCTGAATCCGTTTATCGGACAGCCCACCGAAGCAGAGAACATACGGTACATCATTCCGCATCCCGACTATACGCTTCTTTACCGGCACAGTCTCCGGAAGATTGAAGTGCTTGTGCTATGGAACAACCATCATAAGTTGGGCAGCATGATAAACATCATCCGGGAAGAACCCGATACAGAATAAAGCAGCCAATCTTGTCAAGAGCAGATTTATGGAAGATTAACGGAACAGACGCATGATCGTCCGTTCATATAGCCAACAAACCATGTATCCGTCCCGAACATATCATCTGTTTATCCTCGACACACCATCTGTCGGCGCTGAACATATCATCCGAAAGCTCGGAGCTTTTCATCCGAAACATCCGGACTTTTCGTCAAAACCGCCGGAATTTTCCAAGCAAATGCCTGCCATTCCGCTTGCTGAAGTGGAGGATTAAATCTGTAAAGCACCGGTTTAGGAGAGTAAACCCTAAGCTTTGGCTAATGAAGTGACGGAAGAACACAACAAAAAAGGAGAAGCGACGCCTCTCCTTTTATGCTAATTTAAAATTGAATCTGAACTAAGATTGCAGTTACAAAGATACAACATCCGAAAGGCAATGTCAAGCAATCCGGTGTTTTTCTTTACTGACGTCCCATTCTTTATACATGCATCAGATATTGCTTGAAGTCTGCAAAGTCCTTCGACATTGGCAGGCTCTTCTTCTCACCGCGCATAAAAGCCTGAAGCTTGGCAGGTATCTCTACCGCTTCACCGATAATCTTCTCCACTGTATCCTTGAACTTCGCCGGATGGGCCGTCTCCAGGAATACACCCGTTTCGCCGGGTTTCAGTCCTTCGGCCAGGGCCCGGAAGCCGCAGGCTCCGTGCGGGTCGAGCAGGTAATGGTCCTTCTTCCACACTTCCCGCATGGTTTCGGCAATCTGCTCGTCGGTATAAGTGGCACCGCTGATTTCGGCAGAGATGGCGGCATGGCTGCCTCCGTAAAGGTCGAGTACACGGGCAAAGTTACTCGGGTCGCCCACATCCATCGCGTTGGCAATGGTAGCGATGCTGGGACGCGGCGTATAAACACCTGTCTGCAAATATTGGAAGAAGATATCATTGCGGTTGTTGGAAGCGATAAAGCGTTCCACGGGCAGTCCCATACGCTTGCCGAAGAGGCCGGCAGTGATATTGCCGAAGTTACCACTGGGTACACAAATGACGGCATTGTCTCCCTTACCGGCACGCTTCAGTTGAGCATAGGCATAAAAGTAATAGAATGCCTGCGGCAAGAAACGCGCCACGTTGATGGAATTGGCGCTGGTCAGTTGCAGGTGCTCGTTTAGTTCCCCGTCCATAAAAGCGGATTTAACCAAAGCCTGGCAATCGTCGAACGTACCATCGACCTCAATAGCCGTGATATTCTGCCCTAAGGTAGTGAACTGTTTCTCCTGGATTTCACTGACTTTTCCCTTCGGGTAGAGCACATAGACGTGTATGCCTTCCACACCGAGGAAGCCATTGGCAACGGCACTGCCCGTATCACCGGAAGTAGCAACGAGAACATTGACTTGCTTCTTGCCCTCTTTCTTGATAAAGTATCCCAGCAAACGCGCCATGAAGCGACCGCCTACATCCTTAAAGGCAAGCGTCGGACCATGGAACAGCTCAAGCGAATAAATATTCTCTGTCACCCGGACCAGAGGGACATCGAAACTGAGTGTGTCATAAACAATCTGTTTCAGCGTATCGGCAGGAACATCCTCGCCAAAGAAAGCATCTGCCACGCGATAGGCTATCTCCTGAAAGCTGAGTGTATCGATGCTATCGTAAAACTCTTGTGGCAGAGTTTTGATTGTAAAGGGCATGAAAAGCCCCTTGTCTGCGGCAAGCCCCTTTACCACGGCCTCTTCAAGAGTGGCTTCGGGGGCTTGTTTGTTGGTGCTATAATATTTCATTGCGGTATTTTTTTATTCACCACAGAGTCTCACAGAATTCTCTATAAATAAAACCCCGTGAAACTCTGTGTTACTCTGTGGTGGAACTCATAAATTCATTAATAAACTCGTCTTCTTTCATCAGTCCGTAACTGCCTTCGCAGGCTGCCACTTCATCAAATGTCCGTACTTCGTCAGCCTCGATACCCGGATGCCAAATGAGGAACGGGATAGGTTCGGCCGTATGCGTACGGAGTTCGCAGGGAGTGGGATGGTCGGGCAATACGGAGATGGCAACGGGTTCCTCCCAATCCTTCACAGCCTCGTAGATAGGACCTACAGCACGGCTATCCAGATTCTCAATCGTCATAATCTTCAAGGGGACATTTCCTTCGTGACCGGCCTCATCACTGGCCTCGATATGCAGGTAGACAAAATCATCCGTCCGCAATGCATCAAGGGCGGCAGCCACCTTATTCTCATAGTTGGTATCATAAAGCCCCGTCGCACCTTCTACGGTGATGCGCCGCAATCCGGCATAGTAGCCGATGCCGTTAATCAAATCCACGGCAGAAATCACAGCACCACGCTTCACCTGCGGGAACTTGTCTGAAAGGCGCTCCATCTGCGGACGATAACCGGGACTCCACGGCCAGATGCTATTGGCAGGGTCCTTACCCTCGGCCTTCCGCTTCATGTTGACCGGATGGTTTTCCAGCAACACTTGCGAACGGAGAATCAAATCATTAATCAAATCGGCAGTCTGCTTCGGAGTAAGCTCTGCACCGCCTTCGGGGAGCGAAATATTCTCCGTACCCTCCATCGGCTTCACCATCAACGGACGGAAAGGCCTCAAAGGGACATCGTGGGGCGGCGTACAGTCAATGCGCTTGTCCCCTCCTTTTATTACCAGCAGATGGCGGTATTGCACGCCCGTATGGAAATGCACGCGGTCATCACCCAAATGCTCCTGAAGGTATTTTACCAACACATCCGCTTCCTCTGTAGTAATGTGCCCGGCAGAATGATTCTTGATATTGTCTCCCTCGATGCAGATAATGTTGCAGCGCATCGCCATCTCACCCGGCTGCAAGTCCACACCGATACTCGCCGCCTCCAATGGACCGCGGCCTTCGTACACCTTCGGCAGGTTATAGCCCAGAACGGACATATTCGCCACCTCACTGCCGGGATGAAATCCCTCGGCCACCGTCACCAGCCTTCCCACACGTCCCATGCGTGCCAGCTTGTCCATATAGGGAGTTGCAGCCGCCTGCAGCAAGGTTTTGCCTCCCAGAGCCTTCACGGGCCAGTCGGCCATACCATCACCCAATATAATGATGTGTTTCATCTTTCTATATTACGATTTGGATTAAACGTTTGCAATGCTCATAATATCCGCAAATACCCCCGCAGCCGTTACACCCGCACCGGCTCCGTAGCCTTGTATCATCATCGGATATTCCTTATAGCGTGCCGTGGTCAGCAGGATGATGTTATTGCTGCCTTCCAGCCCGTAGAACGGATGGTTGGCGCCGACTTCCTGCAAACCGACAGATGCTTTGCCATTTTCCAGTTTGGCTACGAAACGCCAATGCTTGTTCTCGGCTTCCAACACCTTGCGGCGGGCTTCGAAATCGGCATCGAGGCTCGGCACTTTCTTCCAGAAGTCATCCAGGGAGCCTTCAAAGAAGTCATCGGGCACAAAGAGGTTCTTCTCAACATCGCTCTGTTCCAAACAGTAACCGGCCTCGCGTGCCAGAATCACCAGTTTGCGGATAACATCCTTTCCGCTGAGGTCGATACGCGGATCGGGCTCGGAGTAACGTTCCTCCTGCGCCATCTTAATGGTCTTGCTGAAAGGAATGTCGGCACTGATTTTATTGAAGATATAGTTCAACGTACCGCTCAGCACGGCTTCAATCTTCAATATCTTATCACCGCTATGGATAAGGTCGTTAATGGTATTGATGATGGGGAGTCCGGCACCTACATTGGTTTCAAACAAGTACTTCACACCGCGTTGGCGGGCAATCTGTTTCAGTTCACGGTAGTTCTCGTATTCGGAAGAAGCGGCAATCTTGTTAGCAGCCACTACCGAAACATTGTGCAGCAGCAAGTCCTTGTAAAGGGAAGCCACGCCTGCACTTGCCGTACAGTCCACAAAGACAGAGTTAAAGATGTTCATACCGATAATCTCATTACGCAGCGTTTCCAGAGAGCTGTCCTTTCCCTTCTCCTGCAGTTCTTCACGAAAACGTCCCAAATCGAAACCTTCGCGGCTGAACATGGCTTTGTTTGCATCGGCAATGCCCACTACATTCAGCTGCAGGCCGTTCTCCTGCATCAGCTTCTGGCGCTGGCTGTGAATTTGCTCTATCAAGCTGCCGCCTACGGTTCCTATGCCGCAGATAAAAAGATTCAGTACCTGATATTCCGACAAGAAGAAAGAATCATGGATGACATTCAGCGATTTGCGCAATGATTTGCTGTCCACTACAAACGAGATGTTGGTTTCCGAAGCACCCTGCGCACAAGCAATCACATTGATACCGTTACGCCCCAACGTACCGAACAGCTTTCCGGCAATACCCGGCGTATGCTTCATGTTCTCGCCTACGATGGCCACGGTAGCCAGGTTCTTTTCTGCCTGAATAGGAGAAATTTCTCCCATCTCTATTTCTTTGGCAAACTCCTCGTTCAGCACCTCGCAAGCCAGATCAGCATCCGCATTGCGCACACCGATAGACGTTGAATTCTCCGAAGAAGCCTGGGACACAAGGAACACACTGATGCCATTCTTTGCCAGCGCCTTGAAGATACGGTAGTTCACACCGATGACACCTACCATACCAAGGCCTTGCACTGTAATTAGGCTCGTATCATTGATGGATGAAATACCCTTGATGGCCTTGCTTTGCGGGTCGGAAACCTCTCGCTTGATGACAGTTCCCACACCCTCCGGATTGAAGGTATTCTTCACCAGAATGGGGATATTCTTGTGGCAAACCGGATAGATTGTAGGCGGATAGACCACTTTCGCACCGAAGTTACAAAGCTCCGTAGCTTCCACATAACTCAATTCATTGATAGTGTATGCCCTGGAAATCACACGCGGGTCAGCTGTCATGAATCCGTCTACATCCGTCCAGATTTCCAGACTGTCGGCATCCAGTGCAGCAGCAATGATTGCCGCCGTATAGTCAGAGCCACCTCTACCCAGGTTCGTTACCTCTCCCGTCATTTTGTCTGTGGAGATAAAACCCGGAACCAATACGCGTTTGGGCAGGCTGCTGAATGTCTCGCGCACCAACGAATTTGTCAGCTCCGTATCCAGCACATGCTTGGAATGCTTCTTTTCCGTCTTGATAAACTTGCGTGAGTCAAACCACTCCGCTCCCGTCAACTGGGCAACGATGATAGATGAAAGACGTTCGCCATAGCTCACAATCGTATCGGACGTCTTCTGCGAAAGGTCCTTTATCAGATAAATGCCCTGAAAGATGTCCTTCAGCTCGTTGAGCAACTCACCAATCTGGCGTTGCAAGGCAACCTGCGCCTCGCCTGCCGGAATCACTTCCTTAATCATTTCCACATGACGATAGACAATCTCCCGGAACTCATTCTCGTAAGAAGCATCACCGGCTGCCGCCATTCTAGAGGTGTTTATCAACTTGTCCGTGATGCCGCCCAATGCGGACACCACCACGATAACCGGTTCATCGACTGCTTCTACAATTCTCTTGACGCTCAAAATACTGTTCACGGAACCTACGGACGTTCCGCCGAATTTCATTACTTTCATTTCTCTTTATATTGTTGAGATGGTTGATACAATGTGTCGGAAACAAGCTGCTACGGCTTGCATTGACTTTAATTAAATGGAAAAACTGCTTGAAAATGGTGTAACACATAGAAACACAAAATACTATCCCTAACCCCTAAGGGTCATGGTCCACATGGATGTGACTGTATGTTGATAGTACTTGTTCATAGTCTCTTGTTTCTATCATTTATGATAAGTGTTGCAAAAGTAACAATAAAAACATTCAATCTATCACTTTTTGCGACTTTTTTGCGATAAAAATACAGAAAGCCTCTAAAAAGGCAAGAAATATGCACAACTTACGGCTTACACTTTCACACTTTCCATACCTTTTTTCTGTATATCCGTTTATTCTTTTCTAACATTTTGCTATCATTCTCAATATATATCATTATATTTGCATGGAAAACATGAAAGAAAAGTGCGCATGAACCCAAAAAACACTTCCGTTTTGCTAATATACACCGGTGGAACTATCGGAATGATAGAGAATGCAGAAACCGGCGCCCTGGAAAGCTTCAACTTCGAGCAGTTGCAAAAACATGTTCCCGAACTTCAGAGATTTGCGTTCCGTATCGACACTTATCAATTCGACCCACCCATGGATTCCTCGGACATGGACCCCGATGCCTGGCGCAAACTGGTACGCATCATCAGCAACAACTACAACCAATATACAGGCTTCGTCATCCTGCATGGCACAGACACCATGGCCTACACAGCTTCTGCACTCAGCTTCATGCTTGAAGGGCTGAACAAGCCCGTCATCCTAACCGGCTCGCAACTGCCTATTGGCGTGCTCCGCACAGACGGCAAGGAAAACCTGCTGACCAGCATCGAAATAGCCACCGACCGCCACTCCAACGGACAGCCCATCGTACCCGAAGTCTGCATCTTCTTCGAAAACCACCTGATGCGCGGCAACCGTACCACCAAAATGAACGCGGAGAACTTCAATGCTTTCCGTTCCTTCAATTATCCGGTACTCGCTTCCGCCGGTATACATATTAAATATAATAATGTGCAAATTCATACGCACGGCACTCCCCACGAACTGGAGCCTCATTATCTGCTTGATACCAACATCGCCATACTGAAGCTTTTTCCAGGTATTCAGGAAAATGTCGTGGCAGCCATACTTGCCACTAAAGGACTGAAGGCCGTAGTCCTCGAAACCTACGGTTCCGGCAACGCTCCCCGAAAGGAATGGTTTCTACGCCGCCTGCATGATGCCTGCGAACAAGGCATCATCATTGTCAACGTCACCCAATGCAGTGCCGGCACTGTTGAAATGGAGCGCTATGAAACCGGTTACCAACTGATGCAGGCAGGAGTTGTCTGCGGATATGACAGCACAACGGAATCTGCCGTAACCAAGCTGATGTTCCTTCTGGGGCACGATTATCCACCTGCCGAAATACGCGAACTGATGGGACGACCGCTGGCAGGGGAAATTACCGTGTGAAGCACAACTATCACTGCACCGGGGTCAATTCTCCCGTCACAGAATCTATTATGAAACCGCTGACATTGATATCATTCGGTATCAGCGGATGATTGATAATAGCTTCCACCGTACCTTTTACCGATTTCTCCGTATCTTCGAATCCATACAGCCAAGACTCGAAATCCACTCCGCAGAAACGAATCATATCAATCGTCTCCTGCTTGATGCCCCGGGCCTTCATATGCTCTATCATCTGGGCGCTGCTCATGTGGCACGCACCGCAATCGGAGTGGGCAATAACCATCACTTCCGTCACGCCCAACTCGTAAATGGCCACCATCAGGCTACGAATGACACTACCGAACGGATGTGAAATGATTCCACCCGCATTCTTTATCATCTTCACATCGCCGTTCTTGATGCCCAAGGCTGCCGGCAGTAAAGCGGTCAAACGGGTATCCATACAAGAGAGGATGGCAATCTTCTTATCCGGGTATTTATTCGTGATGTATTTCTCATACCCCTTCTCGGCTACAAAACGCTTGTTGTATGCAAGAATATCTTCTATCATGGCTTTTATAACATGTTATTGTTTTCTACTCACAAAAATAAAAAAACTCTATGGGAGTCTGCAAGCCCTGCATCGAAAAATTGTACCTTTGGGCAATCATTTTAGAAGAGAATGCACAACTATGGCTAAAGAGAAGACGGTTTATGTATGCAGCAACTGCGGACAAGACTCTCCCAAATGGGTAGGCAAGTGTCCGTCGTGCGGAATGTGGAACACGTATGTGGAAGAGGTGGTACGGAAAGAAGTGGTGAACAAGCGTCCCGTATCGGGCATAGAGACCGCCAAAGCCAAACCCATAACCCTCCATGAAATTGTAGCCGATGACGAACCGCGCATCGACCTCCATGATGCCGAACTGAACCGGGTACTAGGTGGTGGTCTTGTACAAGGATCTCTTGTTTTGATTGGCGGCGAACCGGGCATCGGGAAATCCACCCTGGTGCTACAAACCGTACTCCGCATACCGGAAAAACGCATCCTCTACGTCTCCGGCGAAGAAAGTACCCGCCAATTGAAACTGCGTGCCGACCGCTTGACAAGTGCTTCCAGTGATTGCCTCATCGTATGCGAAACTTCCCTGGAACAGATTTACGTCCATATCAAGAACATCCGCCCGGACATCGTCATCATCGACTCCATACAGACGATTTCTACCGAAACCCTTGAATCGTCGCCGGGAAGCATCGCCCAGGTACGGGAATGTTCCGCCTCCATCCTGCGCTTTGCCAAGGAAACGCATACGGCGGTTATCCTCATCGGGCATATCAATAAGGAAGGAAGCATAGCCGGCCCCAAGGTACTGGAACATATCGTGGATACCGTACTCCAGTTCGAGGGCGACCAGCACTACATGTACCGCATCCTGCGTAGCATCAAGAACCGCTTCGGAAGCACTGCCGAACTGGGTATTTACGAAATGCGGCAAGATGGATTACGGCAGGTGAGCAACCCATCCGAACTGCTGCTGAGCCAGGACCATGAAGGTATGAGCGGCATAGCCATCGCCTCCGCGATAGAAGGCATCAGACCGTTCCTCATCGAGACGCAGGCATTGGTCAGCAGTGCCGTATATGGTAACCCACAACGCTCTGCCACAGGGTTCGACATCCGCCGCATGAATATGCTGCTGGCCGTATTGGAAAAACGTGTAGGCTTCAAACTGGCACAGAAAGATGTATTTCTCAATATTGCCGGTGGATTGAAAGTGAACGACCCGGCAATAGACCTTGCCGTCATCAGCGCCATCCTCTCCAGCAACATGGACACGGCCATAGAGCCAGAGGTGTGCATGGCGGGAGAAATAGGTCTGTCGGGAGAGATACGCCCGGTAAACCGCATTGAGCAGCGCATCGGAGAAGCAGAGAAACTTGGCTTCAAGCGTTTTATACTTCCCAAGTATAATATGCAGGGACTCAATACCCAAAAGATAAAAATAGAATTAATACCGGTACGGAAGGTAGAAGAGGCATTCCGTGCCTTATTCGGATAATCGTTATGATACAAGAATACCAACTACGCGTATTGCCCGAAGTAGCGGCAAACGAGCAACGCCTGAAAGAGTACTTAATACACGAAAAAGGACTGAATGCACGGGAGATAACCGCAGCGCGTATCTTGAAGCGTAGCATCGATGCCCGCCAGCGGACCATCTACGTCAACCTCAACGTGCGTGCCTACTTGAACGAAATGCCAAAAGAGGATGAATACCAACATACCTTATATAATAATGTAGAAGGAAAGCCCCAAGTGATAGTGGTAGGTGCCGGCCCCGGAGGACTTTTTGCCGCCCTGCGACTGATAGAGCTGGGGCTGCGCCCCGTCATTGTGGAACGTGGAAAGGACGTACGGGAACGCAAGAAAGACCTGGCGCAAATCAGCCGCCAGCAACTCGTTAACCCGGAGTCCAATTACAGCTTTGGAGAGGGAGGTGCCGGAGCCTACTCGGATGGCAAGCTGTACACACGCAGCAAAAAGCGCGGCAATGTAGACAAGATTCTGAATGTCTTCTGCCAACATGGAGCCTCCACTTCCATACTGGTAGATGCACATCCGCACATAGGTACGGACAAACTGCCACGTGTTATTGAAAACATGCGGAACACTATCATCCAGTGCGGTGGCGAAGTCCACTTTGAAACACGCATGGACGCCCTGCTCATAGAGAAGGATGAAGTCAAAGGCATTGAAACAAATACCGGCAAGACTTTCCTTGGCCCGGTGATACTTGCCACCGGTCACTCTGCCCGGGACGTATACCGCTGGCTTGCCGCCAACAATGTAGAGATTGAAGCTAAAGGCATTGCCGTAGGCGTACGACTAGAACACCCTGCCACCTTGATAGACCAAATACAATATCACAACCGGAACGGACGGGGAAAATATCTGCCTGCCGCCGAATATAGTTTTGTAAACCAAGTGGACGGACGAGGAGTATATAGCTTTTGCATGTGTCCCGGCGGCTTCGTTGTGCCCGCCGCCAGCGGTCCCGAGCAGATTGTAGTCAACGGGATGAGTCCCAGCAACCGCGGTTCCCGTTGGAGCAATTCGGGAATGGTGGTAGAGCTACGCCCGGAAGACATAGAGCAATTTACTATTGACAATCTACAATTTACAATTTCTATGCAGCACAACAGCGCGGCTAATTGTCAATTGCCAACCGTCAATTCCCAATTAAGCATGATGTATTTTCAAGAGTATCTGGAGCGCCTCTGCTGGCAACAAGGCAATATGAAGCAGACAGCACCGGCACAGAGAATGGCAGACTTCACTAAGAAAAAACTGAGTTACGACCTGCCGGAAACTTCGTATGCACCGGGACTGGTTTCCTCACCTCTCCACTTCTGGATGCCCTCTTTCATTGCAGAACGCCTGAGCAAAGGTTTCCAGCTATTCGGGAAATACAGCCGTGGTTTCTTGACGAACGAGGCGACAATGATTGGAGTGGAAACCCGTACTTCGGCGCCGGTACGCATAACAAGAGACAAGGAGACACTGCAACATGTACGCGTAAAAGGATTGTTCCCTTGCGGAGAAGGCGCCGGATATGCCGGAGGCATTGTTTCTGCCGGAATTGACGGCGAACGATGTGCGGAAGCGGCAAAGGCATTCTTTGATTAAGCTATAATATTTACATCCAAATTTTGATTTTTCACTTTTTCTCGTTTAATTTGTAAACTATTATCACATATATGTTGTTATATTGTATTTATTATGAGGTTCATCATAAACATTGTATGCTTTCTATTCCTTTTGCCTCTCATAGCTACGGCGCAAACATATAAATACATAGGGGTGGAAAACGGATTGAGCAACCGCAGAATCTTCGACATTCAAAAGGATTCGGTAGGTTACATGTGGTTCCTCACCAACGAAGGCATAGACCGGTACAATGGAAAAGACATCAAGCATTATAAATTAATAGAAGAAAACAAAGAGTCAAGTTTCCCCATCCATCTCGGTTGGCTATATTTTGAAGAGAAAGGGAAATTATGGGTCATAGGTAAAGCCGGTCGCATTTTTCAATACAACCAAGAACACGATGTGTTCAACAGAGTATATAAACTGCCCAAGACACCGGTCAATATCAGCTACGGCTATATGGACTGCAATCACAGGATTTGGCTGTGCAGCAGATACAGCATCGCTCTCTACGACACACAAACCGGAGAGGTCCATCAAATGTCCAATGAACTGAAAAGCAGCATTACAAGTATCGAACAAGTGGACAATAACCACTTCTTCATGGGTACCGACAAGGGATTGCGATATGTCAAACTCGAAAATGAGACATTGCAGATTGTCCCTCTTGAACCTCTTGACAAAATCCAGGCCCAAATCAGTTCACTCTATTTCCACCAAGAATCACAAAGACTTTTCATCGGTACTTTTGAAAAAGGCGTCTTTGCCTACGACATACGGCAACAACGGATTATACACTCCAATACGGATTTGAGCGATGTAAACATTGCCCGAATCAAGCCTCTGAACCAGACAGAGCTATTGATAGCGACAGAAGGTATGGGTATACACAAAATCAACATGAACTCGTGTATCTCGGAACCGTACATCGTCTCCAGCTACAAAAGCCACAATGAGATGAACAGCAATAACATCAATGACATTTATATTGATGAAGAAAAGCGGATATGGATAGCCAACTACCCGGAAGGAATTACCATTATAGACAACCGGTACAAAAGCTACAACTGGATAAAGCATTCTATCGGAAACAGACAATCGCTGGTCAACGACCAGGTACACTCTGTCATTGAAGACAGTGACGGAGACCTATGGTTCGGAACAAGTAACGGAATCAGCCTTTATCAATCGAAAACCGGGCAGTGGCATTCATTCCTAAGCTCCTTCGACCATCAACTGAAAAACAAGAATCACATCTTCATTACGCTATGCGAGGTATCACCCGGCATTATTTGGGCAGGAGGATATACTTCGGGAGTTTACAAAATAAATAAAAGGACACTCTCGGTAGAATATTTCTCCCCTTACCTGCTCAATCCGGACAACATTCGTCCTGACAAGTATATCCGCGACATCGTAAAAGACTCCAAAGGATATATCTGGTCCGGAGGGTTCTATAATCTGAAGTGCTTCGATTTGTCCCTGAATTCCGTCCGTCTGTATCCCGGAATAAATTCCGTCACCGCCATTACAGAAAAGGACGACGGACACATGTGGATTGGAACAAGTGCCGGACTGTATCTGCTGGACAAAGAGTCGGGTAGATTCCAATATGTCGCCTTGCAGGAAGAGACGACCTACATCAACACACTTTACCAAGCGGAAGACCTCTCTCTATATATAGGAACAAACGGCTCCGGAGTGGTTGTCTACAACGCAAAGGACAATACGTTCAAGCATTATCACAAGGACAATTGTGCCTTGATTTCAAACAACATCTACACCATACTCCCCGAGTCGGACGGGCATATCCTGATGAGTACCGAAAACGGAATCAGCAGTTTCCACCCTACGGAGAAGACATTCCACAACTGGACCAAAGAGCAAGGGCTGATGTCCTCCTGCTTCAGTGCCTCTTCCGGAACGCTACGCAAGAACAAGGGTTTTGTCTTTGGCAGCACAGACGGAGCCATCGAGTTCCCCGAAGGAACCCGTTTGCCCAAGTACATCTACTCTCCTATGATACTCAGCGATTTTCAGATACTCTATCAGACTGTCTTTCCCGGCAGTCCGAATTCCCCCTTGAAGGAAAACATCAACCAGACAGACCGGTTAAAGCTGAAATATAACCAGAACACTTTTTCCCTCAGCATTTCATCCATCAATTATGACGCGCCGGACAATGTCGCTTTCTACTGGAAGCTGGAAGGCTTTTACGATGACTGGAACCGCCTGGGTGAAGAAGGGCATCTCCGCTTCACCAACCTTGCCTCGGGCGATTACAAACTTTACATACGGGCGGTATCCAAGGAAGAGCCGTATCTTTATTTTGAAGAGCGAAGCATCGACATCAGCATTGCGCGCCCCGTCTGGTTCAGTTTTTGGGCCATAGCCTGCTATGTCCTGCTGACAGTACTGATGTCCGTTGTCGGTTTCCGTGTCATGGCACTGAGAAAACAGAAAAAGATATCCGATGAGAAAACCCGTTTCTTTGTCAATACCGCGCATGATATCCGCACGCCATTGACACTGATAAAGGCACCTCTGGAAGAAATGCTTGAAAACAAGACACTGAACGAAGCCGAGACCAACAATATGCACATGGCACTGAGAAATGTCAACTCCCTCCTGCGCATGACTACCAATCTGATAAACTTTGAACGGGCAGAAGTATATTCCCCTCATCTGTACATAGCAGAATATGAACTGAATACTTACATCAAGGAGATATACAACAATTTCCAGACCTATGCCACCATAAAACATATCACTTTCAGATACGAAAGCAATTTCAGCTACATGAATGTATGGTTCGACAAAGAGAAGATGGACTCTATCCTGGAAAATGTCATATCCAATGCTCTGAAGTATACTCCCAAAAATGGCGATATACTCATTTCTGTTTATGACATGAAAAGCTCCTGGAGGCTGGAAGTCAAGGACAATGGAATAGGAATTCCCGCCAAAGAACAAAGAAAACTGTTCAAGATGCACTTCCGTGGAACAAATGCCATCAACTCCAAGATAACGGGAAGCGGCATCGGCCTGATGCTGGTACGGAAGCTGGTAAGCCTGCACAACGGAAAAATCTATATCGAGAGCACTGAACATCAAGGGACTACTGTCAGAATCACCCTTCCCAAAGAGAAAGAACAGTTCAAGAGCTTCACGCTGTCCGTCAAGGATAAGAAGAGCATCCACGAACCGGATGTCCCCACCGCTCCCTTGAAACTAGCCGGGGAACTCCGTACTGAAGAAGACAATGACAAACTGCAGCGCATCCTGATTGTGGAAGACAATGACGAGCTGCGCAGCTACCTCTTTCAGTCCTTCTCCCCGATTTACAATGTACAAGTATGCAACAACGGCAAGGAAGCGCTGACCATTGTAAAACAATTCTGGCCGGAACTGATTCTTTCCGACATCATGATGCCGGAAATGCGAGGCGACGAATTATGCATCGCCATCAAGAACGATATTGAAACATCCCACATCCCGGTAGTACTGCTGACGGCACTAGGAGATGAAAAGAACATTCTCGAAGGACTCCATATCGGTGCGGACGAATATATTGTAAAACCTTTCAGCATAAACATACTGAAAGCCAGCATTGCCAACCTGCTTGCCAACCGCGCATTGCTGCGCAAGAGATATGCGGATTTGGAAATCAATACAGAAGAAGAGCCCTCCACAACTACCACTTGCTCCAACAGTCTCGACTGGAAATTCATGTCGAATGTAAAGAGACATATCGAGGAGAACATGGATAATCCCGATTTCACAGTAGACGTATTGTGCTCGCTCCTGAACATGAGCCGTACCAGCTTCTACAGTAAACTGAAAGCGCTGACCGGCCAGGCACCGGCAGATTTCGTACGGAATATCCGTTTGAAACATGCTGCCGAGCTGTTGAAAGAAGGGAAATATTCCGTGACTGAAGTAGCAGAAAGAACCGGTTTCTGCGATGGGAAATACTTCCGGGAAGTCTTTAAGAAATATTTCAATGTCAGCCCCAGCCAATATGCGAAAGGAGACACTCCCCGTTCCCCAAAAGGAGAGGGAGAATAGTTCTGCATAGGAGAATTTTTCATTTTGCAGCCCCGCACAGACAAACCCTAAAAAATAATCCGTATTTTTGCAGAAACAAAAAAACGAGAATGACTCCTGAAATAGCAATCGTCGACTCCAACACCCTCTCCTGTCTGGGACTGCAGAACTTGCTGGAGGAAATCATCCCGACAGCCATCATCCGCTCTTTCCGTTCCTTTGGCGAACTGATGGATGATACGCCTGACATGTATGTGCATTATTTCATCTCTTCACAGATTTACTTCGAGCATACCGCTTTCTTTCTGGAGCGCAAGCCCAAAACCATTGTGCTGGTCAATGGTGAAACCGTCCCCCAACTGTCGGGCATGCCGACGCTAAACATCTATCAGGACGAACAAAATCTGGCAAAAAACATTCTGCAGCTGCGCCAATACGGAAACCAATACAGACAAAACCACGGAAAGCCGGCACCCGCCAGACACTCGGATATGGCAATAAATACAGCCGCCGGGCACGACCTTTCCGCCCGCGAAATAGAAGTGCTGGTGCTGATTACCAAAGGTCTCATCAACAAGGAGATTGCCGACAAACTGAACATCAGCCTGACCACCGTCATCTCACACCGCAAGAATATCACCGAGAAGCTGGGTATCAAGTCCGTGTCCGGGCTGACTATCTATGCCGTGATGCACGGATATGTGGAAGCGGACAGAATATAATCCTACAACCGGATACATCAGAAGCGAAGTCTTTTCAGAAAAACTTCGCCCCAATTAGTGTGCTAATGTGCTAACATCTAATCGTTCCTCCGTAAAAATCGTTCCACCATGGTGGAACGATTTTTACCCCACGGAGGAACGATATTTTTCGCATGATGGAACGATTTAAGATTAGCACTCCAGGAACGAAATCCTAATAAATGAGGATTGTCCCTTCCGCAAGAATCCCTTTACTTTGCAGGCGCTAAAAAACCAGTTTATGAATAGATATAGAATTTTGACCGGTATCTTCTGCCTCCTGGCAACCGGCAACGTACTTGCCGAAGAGGCAGACACCTTGAAAGTGGTGGATGTAGAGGAAATAACCGTCATTGCCGCCCCCAAAGAAAACCGGAAACTGCGCGAGCAGCCCGCCGCCGTCACCCTGCTTTCGCAGCAGGACATGCAGAACGCACAGGTGAACTCCATCAAGAATCTGACATCCGTAGTGCCCAATATGTTTATCCCCGACTACGGCTCGCGACTGACTTCGGCAGTCTATATCCGCGGCATCGGCTCGCGCATCAACACTCCCTCCGTAGGACTTTATGTAGACAATATACCTTATATAGACAAGTCAGCCTTCGACTTCAGCTATGCCGACGTAGAGCGCATCGACGTGCTACGCGGTCCGCAGGGCACGCTCTACGGGCGCAATGCCATGGGCGGATTGATTAAGGTGCACACCAAATCGCCCTTCTCCTACCAGGGGACGGACTTCCGCATGGGGGCAGGTACGTACAATGCCTATAATACCTCGCTGACCCACTATCACCGCCTTTCGGAACGGTTCGCCTTTTCCACCGGAGGTTTTTACGATTATCAAGGAGGATTCTTCCGCAACACGGTGAGGGACGAGAAAGCGGACAAGGGGCAATCGGCAGGCGGACGCATCCGCGCCATCTACCTCCCCTCGGACAACTGGAAGGTGGACCTAAACATCAACTACGAATACAGCGACCAGGGTGGCTACCCGTATTTCTACCAAGGCAGCCTGGCCCCCGAAGCACAGAGCGAGCCGCTGAAGCCCTACATCGGAAAAATCTCCAATAACGCCCGTAGCAACTACTACCGCAACCTGCTGAACACGGGTCTGAACCTGGAATACCAGGCACAGCACTTCACGTTGAGCATGGTCACCGGCTACCAGTTTCTAAAGGACTGCATGGACATAGACCAGGACTTCACCGCCAACGACATCTATACCCTGCAACAGAAACAACGCTCCCACGCACTGAGCGAGGAAATCATCTTGAAGAGTAAAAGCGGTAGCCGCTGGCAATGGACCACCGGCGCCTTCGGCTTCTACCAATGGCTGAATACGGAAGCTCCCGTCACTTTCAGGGAAGCCGGAATGGGGATGCTGAATCAGATGTTGGGCAGTGTCATCCCATCGCAAATACAAGTAGAGATGGGACCATCCATGAGTATGAATATCCTGCCCTCACTGGGCATCAGCAGCCGGACCATGCCCATCGGGGGCAGTTTCGACACTCCGCTGCTGAATGGGGCACTCTTTCATCAATCCACCTTCAGAGATTTATTCGGGCTGAAAGGAGTGTCGTTCACTGCCGGGTTACGCCTGGATTATGAGCGTATGAAGATGGATTACAACTCCGGCACCAGCCTGGACTACAAGGTGGGCATCAAGGGAGAAATGAAGCGGGGCGACGTCGTCATCCGCGAAATAGAGATGATGCCGGAGACGGCGCTGACCGTAGAGTCTCGCTACCAGGGAAGTATCGACAAAGATTATCTTCAGCTGTTGCCCAAGTTTGCTTTGCAGTATGACTTTGCGCGAAACAGAGGAAATGTGTATGCAACGGTCAGCAAAGGTTACCGTTCGGGAGGTTACAACGTGCAGATGTTCTCCGACCTGCTGCAATCCAGTTTGAAGAATGACATGATGCGGCAAAGCAAAGAGGCGATTATGCCCAACGTGCCGGATGCCTACAAAGAGCTGGTGGGCAAATACTTCCCCGATGCGGGAGAGAATCCGGATGCAAAATCCGCCACCGTCTACAAGCCCGAACAGACCTGGAACTACGAAATAGGAACACACTTGAATCTGCTGGACGGACGTCTGCATGCCGACGCCGCCATCTTCTGGCTGGAAACCCGCGACCAGCAGATTTCACGCTTCGCCCCAAGCGGACTGGGACGCGAAACGGCAAATGCCGGCAAAAGCCGCAGCCAGGGGGCAGAGGTTGCCTTGACGGCTGCCGTTGCTACGGACTTCACGCTGAATGCAAGTTATGGTTATACCTATGCCACCTTTAAGGATTACATCACCAACGAGAAAGTGAATGGGGAGCTTCAGGAAATCAGCTACAACGGCAAGCACGTACCCTTTGTTCCCAAGCATACCATGAACGTGGGCGGTCAGTACATCTTCCGCATCCGTCCGGGACACTGGCTGGACCGCATCCAGCTGAACGCTAACTACACCGGTGCCGGGCGCATCTACTGGACCGAGAAGAATACCGTGAGCCAAGCCTTCTACGGCACGCTGAACGGACGTATCAGCTTCCAGAAAGGACATGGACAGATTGATTTCTGGGTGCGCAATGCACTGGACAAAGAGTATGCTTCGTTCTATTTTGAGAGTATGGGGAACGGATTTATGCAGAAAGGACGGCCTGTGCAGGCGGGAATAGAGTTGAGGTGCAGGTTCTGATTGGAGAGCTTTGTCCCTCCGAAAGTAAAGGAAAATAGAAACGGTCGTTCGGGTACTTACACATTGCATACCCGAACGACCGTTTCTATGTTTCTATCTGACAGAGGAGAAGTTATCCTCTATGTACCCAGTTTTCAATTTCAATATTAGGTATTCTTTCCAGATGTTTCTTGTTTTCAGTAACCATTATCATTTGGTTAGCCACCGCTGTACATCCTATAAATAAGTCCAAATCCTCAATGGGAGTTCCTTGACTATATAAGGCAGCCTTACTCCGGGCATAACAACATAAAGCCGAGGACAAAGGTATTACCTTGATATCTTGGCAGAAATCAGTAACAAGCTGCAAGTTTCTCTCCACATTATTACTTCGCTCTGCACCGAACAACAACTCTGCTACCGTAACCTCCGAAATGCAACAATGTTCCCAGCCCACCTTTTCAATATGTTCGTCTACTCCAAATTTCTGACGCATGAAGTGAACACAAATATTAGATCAAGCAAATATCGTTTCATTCGTCAAAGGGGCTAAAGTTTTCTTCTTTTCGAGAAAGGCGTGATGCATATATATCATCATTGATTTCATCAGAATCACGATTGTCCTTCCAACTACCGGCATACTTTGCAAGCATACGCTTAGTCAGCAATTTGCTATCTGCCGCTGTCGGAATGGAATGACTATTCTTATTCAAAACCTCCTTCATATATTTTCTGAGGCTCTCCAATGCAGTACTGCTATTGATATTGACTATCTCACGAATCAACTCCAATTTTCCGGCTTCCAACTCCAAACTACTCATAATCAATTCCTCCTTTTAAAAGTTCAACTACAAAGTTACATTTTCCTACTGAATATGGAAAAGTTACAAAGCTTTTTTATTCATTGATAGCTCCGCAATGTGGGCAGACTCCCTTCTCCCTCAGTTTCTGCCCGCATCTGCCGCAACGATAGCGTGAAGCCAGCAGCGAAATGCGAAGCCTTTTGAGGAATACCCATACAAAAGCGGTCAAAAACAAGTATCCGACGTAGATAGATGTAGTCAGGATAAAGAAAAAATAACAGAAGATGCAGCAGGAGGCCAGCCCCAACAGATAGAATACGGCCGCCGCCGGACTTAACTGGCGAAACAAATCGTCGAGTACCGCCAGCAACACCACTATAAACAGCCAGATACCCATCAGAAAAGCAGAAAGCACAAACGGTACCTTGAACGGCGACAAGGTAGGATTAAAATAGAAGTGTTGCCACGTCTCCGGCGCAAACACTTGTATAGATTCGTAAATAGTGGCACAGAACGCCATCAGCAGACATAGCAACAACGGATAGAGACTGTCTATATCATTAAAGTACACCATCCTCAACTGTTTGCGCCGAAAAGCCCGGAACAGCCAGACTGCCACAAACAAGGCAAAAATAATGATAAAATAAGAGGCATGGGTATCACTGAACAAGTAGATGGCCTGCGAAATGCTGTCTGTAGGAACAAAGGCATGCATCATTTCGGACTCCCGCAACCAACCCTGCACTTCCTGCGAATGGGCAAGCTTCACCCATACACTATCCACACTGTCGGCAGGATGGATGGCGAACTCGGCAACCACCACGCGGTCTCCCCGATAAAGCATATTATAGCAGTCCTTCACGGGCAGACAAGCCAAATTCACAGAATCTGCCAGCACTTCCAGATTGGTATTCCAAGTATAATGCCGCTCAAAAAGATAGGCCAGCGAATCACGCGTCTCCTTAGACAGATGTTCATCTTCAAGATTAGGACGGGAATAATGGCAGGAAACTAAAGCAATGAAGCATGAAAAATAAAGAATGCAGAATAGGAGGGAACGCAGTGAACGCAAAGGATGTTTGTCCCTGCCCGCTTCCCGGTACCGGTCATTTGCCAGCCTTTCATTATGTGCCCGTTCCTCACTCCTCATTTTCAAGTCTTTATTAGTAATTCCTCATTCTTCGTCCTTCATTAAAGCGGCTCTTCATGAGCAATGACTTTCATCTGGCAATTCTTGCAATCAAAAGACAAGCGGAAACGCTTGCCGTCCGTCCCAACCAAATAATAAGGTTCCCTATAAGGAGAATGTCCTTTCTGATAGGTGGGACACCATCCCATACTGAAACGCAGGCAATGTTTGCAGAACATGAGTACAGCATCCGGAACCGCTTGTGCCTCGTAGGCAGGTGCTATAGACGAAAGTCCATGCTCACGGTAAAAACTCCGGGCAGCACTGTTCATCACATTGCCCAGATAGGTCAGTGAAGTAGCAGGGAAAGCATGGCTTGTCGGTTTCCAGACAGCCAACTCACGACGATAAGTAACACGCCGAGCCACAATCAGCCTATCTATCACCTGCCGACGCCAGTCTGCCACCACGGAAGCAGGAAGAAACCAGTTTTCAGAGAGATTGAGCCTGATACCCGACGCCTCTTCTGATAAATGCCCGGCTACCTCGAAAGGGGTATTCCCCAACTTAGCCAGTTGGCTGCGCAGATTATCCGCCTGTGGCGTGCGTGCCGGTTCTTTCGGATAAGGGAAAGAGAGTGTCACGCGGTTATCATCTTCGTCCGCAGCCGTCAGGCTGAAACCGAAAGAAGTATCTGCCAACTCCCAACAAACACCGATTTTGCGTTCGGAGGATTTACGGGTAAGGATACGTTCAAACTCCTGGTCGAAATTGCGATAAAGCCGTGTACGAGGTTTGATGCGAGGCACTTCCCCTGCCGGATAGAGTTTGTTACCGTCCACCCGGTTGATACGGAAACCCTGCAAACGTCCTTGCTCGTCCAAAAAACAGACGCCGTCTCCGTTGTGGAAAGGCTTCACGCCTGCCACCGTAATATATCCACCGCGCTGTTCCTTCAAAGTGCCCATCTCCTCTCCTAAAGATTTGGGCGTATCGAATGAAGTGATTTCCCCTCCCCTGCCTTGTAGGAAGTAATGCGTGAAAACACGGCTGAAGCTCTTGTCAAGCTGCGGTTGGAAGTCGAAATGGCAAGTACCCGAAGAAGCACGGGTATATTCCTTGCGACGGGCAAAAATGGCATCGAGCTTCCTACGGTAAGCCGCCGTCACATTCTTCACATAGGTCACATCCTTCAAGCGGCCTTCTATCTTCAGCGAAGTGGCTCCGGCATCCAGCAGTTCTTCCAACACCTCGCTTTGGTTGAGGTCCTTCAAAGAAAGCAGATGCTTATTACGCACAATGGTCTTGCCATCGGCATCTACCAGACTGAAGGGTAAACGGCAGAATTGCGCACATTCCCCCCGGTTGGCACTCCGTCCGAAACAAGCCTGGCTGACATAGCACTGCCCGCTATAACTGACGCAAAGAGCCCCGTGTACAAAGACTTCGAGCGGCACGTCGGGACACGCCTCATGGATACCGCGTATCTCCTGCAAAGAAAGTTCGCGTGCCAACACCACCTGACGGAAACCGGCATCGGCAAGGAAACGTACTTTCTCCGGCGTACGGTTATCCATCTGCGTACTGCCATGCAACGGAATGGGCGGCAAATTCAACCGCGTAATCCCCATATCCTGTACAATCAGTGCATCCACACCGATGCGGTACAGCTCCCAAATCATCCTCTCCGTCTCTTTCAGCTCTTCTTCTTTCAGAATGGTATTGACCGTCACATAGATACGGGCATTATACAGATGGGCATGCTCCACCAAAGCGGCAATATCCTCCAAAGAGTTGACAGCAGCCGCACGCGCACCGAACTTGGGTGCACCGATGTATACCGCATCTGCCCCATGATTCACTGCTTCTATGCCACACTCCAAATTCTTGGCAGGAGCCAGCAGCTCTATTTTACGTTGCTTTATCATCGTTTAGTTACGAGTAACTCACCCTATTTCATTAATATTATACGGCGTCTCCTGATATACAAAATAATTCAGCCAATTGGAGAACAACAGATTGGCATGGGCACGCCAACGCACCAGCACTCCTTTGTCCGGGTCATCGTCCACATAGTAGTTACGGGGTATCTCAATGGGCAGGCCCTTATTCAAGTCACGGCGATACTCTGTATCCAATGTCAGCGGGGAGTATTCCGAATGGCCGGTCACGAAGAACTCACGCCCTCCACGGGCCACCGCCATATATACACCAGCATCCTCCGACTCGGAAAGCAGCGTCAATTCCGGAACCTTCTGTATATCTTCCCGGCGCACTTCCGTGTGGCGGCTATGCGGCACATAGAACATATCATCAAATCCACGGAAAATGGGATGCAACGGTTGCAAGGTACGATGTTCAAAGATACCGAACATCTTCTTATCCAGTGCATACTTCGGCACTCCATAATGATGATAGAGCCCTGCCTGCGCCGCCCAGCAGATGTAGAGCGTAGAGGTGACATGCGTACGCGCCCAGTCGAAGATTTCAGTAATCTCATCCCAATAAGTCACCTCCTCAAAATCCATCTGCTCTACCGGAGCACCGGTGATAATCATGCCATCGTACTTTTCACCGCGCATCTTGTCGAAATCCGTATAAAATGTTTTCATGTGTTCTATCGGAGTGTTCTTGGAAGTATGGCTTTTTATCTTCATGAACGAGATTTCCACCTGAAGCGGAGTATTGGAAAGCAGACGCACCAGGTCCGTTTCCGTTGTAATCTTTAGCGGCATCAAGTTCAGAATCACGATACGCAGCGGACGGATATCCTGCTGGGTTGCCCGGGAATTGTCAATGACAAATATATTCTCCTCTTTCAGCAACTCGATAGCGGGTAGTTTATCGGGTAAATTTAAAGGCATGAGTTTATATCTATGGTTTAACTTATTACTGTCTACGATTTTAGCGTGTAAAGTTAGGCAAAAAATCAGAGTGTGATAAATAAATTATAAAAGTTTTATCGATTTATCCCTCTTCATTTAACACGTTTAATTACATTTGTACCCGAAACCTATTAAAAGTTATTAAAAAATAAGATTAAAAAGCACTGCGGCATCAAGCGTGATACTGATAATTAGCATCCAAAAGCGTAAAAGACTTTTCCATACCGGTTATAGCTCTGCTAAATCCATATTTTTAAGACAAGGTTCATTGAGTATAATTGGGAAAGCGGAAAAACCGTTGCCCCACAATAATAATATAATGAAGAAACTTATTCTTGCAAGAGGAGTCTTGGCTGCCTCTTTATTCTGCTGCATGTCCTTAGGGAATACAGCTTGTGTGAACCGGATTGACGAAGAATCAGAAGCGGAAATCGAGGAAGGGACGACACCTATCACGTTCTCTATCAAAATGGAAAAGGCCAGTACCAAGGTCACAAACACCGCCTTTGAAAAAGGAGACAGAATGGGCTTGTTTGCAACCACTTCCTCCGGCTCCATCAAGGGAAAACGGTATATTGACAATCTGGCCCTGGAATATACGGAAGGCTCCACACTGGTTCCCAAAAAGACAGTATTCTATCCGGAAGGAGATGTGTCACTGGACTTTATCAGTTACCACCCTTACCAAACCGAAGGGGTAGCTGCCGGTACACCCGTTCTTCCCGTATCTGTGCAGATAGACCAGAGCAATGAGAAAAACCGCGCACAAAGTGACTTCTTGGTAGCTAAAGCGCAAGGAATCACCAGTAAAACCAAATCTGTAACCCTGGAGTTCCAACACAAGCTGTCCAAACTGGCAATCTCTCTGACACCCGACGCAAGCAACTCTGCCAATGATTTGCTGAAAGCCAATCCGCGTATCATCGCAACCGGGCTCAAGACCTCGGCCGATTATAATCTGGAAGACGGGACTTTCAGTAATCTTACGGGGACACAAGACATCATAGCCTCCGGCGAATGGAGCGTCAAAGACAACAAACTTACCGGCAAGGAATTCATCATCATACCCCAAACGATAAATGATGGCAAGCAATCCTTCATTATGGAGTGGAGCGGACGTATATACAGTTGTGCAATACCCGAAGTGGAAATGAGTAGCAGCACGCAATGTATCATTAACATATCAGCCATGCAGAGCAACAGCAACGTACTGAGCAGTTTTGCCGGAAAAATCAAGGAATGGAGCAGCCTCCCTCCCATCGACACCGACAATATGGAAGATTACACTGCCATACATATCTCCGCTCTCTCCTTTTCTCTTTCAAATGTGTACAGAATTTATCACGAAGGGATACCCATTGCAGAAGTCTGCAAGGAATATCTCAAATCAGCGTCATTGACTTCCAGAGCCGTTATAGCCTATCCCATAGGCGAAAATGAAAAGACCGACCTGAGCAATGGAGTCATCCTACAGCTTGCAGACCGTAAAGACACCATCTGCGGAGGAAGAATAAGCTGGAATACAGACGACTATGGATTTACCTACACTAAAGGGGAATATACCGGCATAGACAAGCTCTATATAGACAATAACCATAAGCTACTTCTGGATAAACCGGAAAACGCCATCAAAGTGAATGTGGCATGCTACACCCTTCGAGACATCAGAAAAGGAGTGTCTACCGAATACCCCATTGTCAAGATTGGAGCCCAATACTGGATGGGTAAAGAGCTCCATGCCACCACCTACCGTGACGGAGCTCCCTTGAAAAAACAGAGTGACTTGGGAACAGACAAAGCCGGATATTACAAGCCGGACAAATATGACATTTATTTTTACAATGGAGAATCCATACTGGCAGGAGAGCTGGCTCCCGAGGGCTGGAAAATTCCATCGGATGCAGACTGGGAACAGCTGAAAAACTACACCGGCAACGATGCCTCCATACTAAAAGCAGGAGAATGGCAGGCAATGGTATCCGGTGAAGTTGCCCCCGTCAACAACCATACCCGGTTCAATGCTTTCCCGGTAGGAATGTGGTACAACAAAGGACACAACAGCCCCAATAAAATGACCGCCTTTTGGAGTTGGGATCATACAAAGCATACCCTTTCGGAAAGCACCATTTATTTTCTCGGCGAAAGCGACGAGTTTGTATCAAGCACTGCCCATGTCACCGGTAAGCCCTACTATAAAGCTCTTTCCATCCGCTGTATAAAAGAATAGCCGGCAATTTCGGCATTTCTCATTTCTTTTTTGTATTTTTGTTCCCAATGTGCAAGATTTTTGCCAATCGGACAAAGATAACGAAAGAGAAATGAGAGTAATCGACCTGATAAACAGTAACGAAAAAACAGCTTTTTCCTTTGAAATATTGCCACCACTGAAAGGTACGGGCATCGAAAAGCTGTATCAAACCATAGATACGTTACGGGAATTCGACCCCAAATACATCAACATCACCACGCACCGCAGCGAGTACGTGTACAAAGACCTCGGCAACGGATTGTTCCAGCGAAACCGCCTGCGCCGCCGCCCCGGCACCGTAGCCGTAGCTGCTGCCATCCAGAACAAGTACAACATCACCATGGTGCCGCACATCCTTTGCAGCGGCTTCACCCGCGAAGAGACGGAGTACGTGCTGCTCGACCTGCAATTCCTCGGCATCACCGACCTGCTGGTGCTTCGTGGCGACAAGGCAAAGCACGAATCCTCTTTTATCCCCGTGGGCAACGGTTACCACCACGCCGTCGAACTACAAGAGCAAATCAACAACTTCAATAAAGGTATTTTTGTGGACGGCTCCGAGATGAAAGTTACCAATACCCCGTTTTCATACGGTGTGGCGTGCTATCCGGAAAAGCATGAAGAAGCCCCCAACATGGATACAGACATCTACTGGCTAAAGAAGAAAATGGAAATGGGTGCAGAGTATGCCGTGACCCAGCTCTTCTACGACAACCGGAAATATTTCGACTTCGTGGAACGTGCCCGTCAAGCCGGTGTCACCATCCCGATTATCCCGGGCATCAAGCCCTTCAAGAAGCTGTCACAACTCAGCATGATACCCAAGACTTTCAAAGTCGACTTGCCCGAAGGACTGACCCAAGAGGTCTTGAAGTGCAACACCGACGCAGAAGCCCAGCAAGTAGGCATCGAATGGTGCGTGCAGCAATGCAAAGAGCTGATAGCCCACGGCGTCCCCAGCCTGCACTTCTACTCGGTAGGAGCCACGGACAGCATCAAGGAAGTAGCCAAACAAATATACTGAACAATTGACAATTGATAATTGACAAATGATAGTATCACAAGTAATAACTCATAACTTATAACTCATTACCCCGTGTTCAGTTTCAAGGACATAATAGGCCAAGAGCCAGCCAAGCAAAGGCTGATACAAGAAGTGCAGGAAGGACGTATCCCCCACGCACAACTCTTCTGCGGCCCTGCCGGAGTAGGAAAACTCCCATTGGCACTTGCCTATGCCCGCTACATCTGCTGTCCCAACCGGACGGAAACCGATGCCTGCGGTACTTGTCCCTCCTGCGTGAAATGGAACAAGCTGGTGCACCCGGACGTACACTTCGTATACCCTATCGTCAAGAGTGCCAAAGGGAAAAAGGAAGTCTGCGACGACTATATCGCCAACTGGCGGCACCTGCTGCTGAACAGCCCCCACTTCGGACTGAATCATTGGCTGAACGAGATGGATGCCGAAAACGGGCAAGCCATCATTTATGCCAAAGAGAGCGACGAGATAACCCGCAAGCTCAGTCTGAAATCCAGCGAAGGAGGTTACAAAGTCACCATCGTATGGCTGCCCGAAAAGATGCACGAAGTCTGCGCCAACAAGCTGCTGAAGCTGCTGGAAGAGCCGCCCGAGAAAACGATATTCCTCCTCATTTCCGAAGCTCCGGAAATGATACTGCCCACCATCCTCAGCCGCACGCAACGCTTCAACATCCCCAAGATTGAAGAAGCTGACATAGCAGGAGCCTTACAGCAGAAGTACGGAGTGCAGCCCCGCGACAGCGAGACCATAGCCCACCTGGCAAACGGAGACTTTATCAAAGCATTGGAGACCATCCATCTGAACGAGGAGAACGAACTGTTCTTCAATCTCTTTGTCAGCCTGATGCGACTCTCCTACCAGCGCAAGATACGGGAAATGAAACAATGGAGCGAGCAGCTTGCCGCCATGGGACGCGAACGGCAGAAGAACTTCCTGGACTACTGCCAGCGTATGACCCGCGAGAACTTCATCTACAACTTGCACCGCAAGGAGATGAACTACATGACGCTGCCCGAACAGAACTTCGCCACCCGTTTCGCCCCCTTTGTCAACGAACGGAACGTCATGGGTATCATGGACGAACTAAGTGAAGCGCAACGCCACATCGAGCAGAACGTAAACGCCCGCATGGTGTTTTTCGACTTCTCTCTCAAAATGATTGTTTTATTGAAACAATGAAAAGTGGCAAAATAATGAAATGCAAAGTATCAAATCGTAAATAGTAAATAGTAAATAAATAGATGATGGAATTTAAACTACATAACGGAAGCGGAGGTCTCTGCTGCAAGAGTTGCGGCAGGCAGGACAAGCAACTGAACACCTACGACTGGCTGGCAGACATTCCGGGCAATGCCGATGAGAGCGAGCTGGTAGAGGTTCAGTTCAAGAATACCCGCAAGGGATATTTCCGCAACAGCAACAAGATACCTCTGGAGAAAGGCGACATCGTAGCCGTAGAAGCCACCCCCGGACATGATATCGGTGTGGTGACCCTGACCGGACGTCTCGTGCCGCTGCAAATGAAGAAAGCCAATATCAAGTCTGAGGCAGACATCAAACGCATTTACCGCAAGGCGAAGCCTGTGGATATGGAGAAGTACAACGAGGCAAAAGCCCGTGAACACTCCACCATGATACGCTCGCGTCAGATAGCCCTGGACCTCAACCTCAACATGAAGATTGGAGACGTGGAATATCAGGGAGACGGCAACAAGGCCATCTTCTACTACATAGCCGACGAACGGGTGGACTTCCGCCAGCTCATCAAGGTACTTGCCGACGCTTTTCGCGTGCGTATCGAGATGAAACAGATTGGTGCCCGCCAGGAAGCCGGACGCATCGGCGGTATCGGTCCCTGCGGACGCGAGCTGTGCTGCGCCACCTGGATGACCTCCTTCGTATCGGTATCCACCAGCGCGGCGCGCTTCCAGGACATTTCACTGAATCCGCAGAAGCTTGCCGGACAATGCGCCAAACTGAAGTGCTGCCTCAACTACGAAGTAGACTGCTACGTGGAAGCACAGAAACGCCTGCCCTCACGCGAGATTACCTTAGAGACCAAAGACGGTGAGTTCTTCTTCTTCAAAGCCGACATTCTGAGCAACCAGATAACCTACTCGAGCGACAAGAACATCCCCGCCAACCTGGTGACCATCAGCGGCAGACGCGCCTTCGAGATTATCGGTTTGAACAGACGTGGCATCAAGCCCGACAGCCTGATAGAAGAAAACCATCGTTCCGAACCCAAAAAGCCGGTGGACTTGCTGGAACAAGAGAGTCTCACTCGCTTTGACCGCAACCGGAAAGGCAAGAGTGGCAGTGACGGCAACGGTGGCGAGAACAGCAACAACAGCCGTAACAAGAGAAAGAAAAAGAGTGGAAACGGTCGTCCGCAAGGAGGTGAGCAGCAGGGTGCTCCGCAATCCAACAACCAGAGAGAACAATCCAGGCAAGACCGGCAACCGAGACAGAAACAAGACCGGCAAGCACCCAAACAAGGTGAACAGCAACAAGGCGAACGTCAACAACGGAACAATAACAACCGTCGTCCGCCCCGTAACAACAAGCCCAAACCTCAAGGTGAAAGACCTGCCCAAAATGACAAACCGGCTCAAGAATAGGAATCTCTGCCTGAAAGGTATCATACTACTGTTTGTCGCAAGCCTGCTGAGCGCTTGCGACAAACAGACTGTATACCATTCCTTCCAATCCCTTCCCACCGAAGGCTGGCTGCGCGAAGACACGCTCTCTTTCGACGTGAAGGTCACCGACTCACTGACCTACTACAAACTGTCTTTGGAAGTTCGTAACCGAAGCAACTACCCCTATCAGAATCTACCTCTATCCATCTGCTACACCATCGCAGATTCCATTCCGTCACCCACGGACACCATACAGCTAATCCTCGCGGACAAAGAAGGAATCTGGAAAGGTGACGGCTGGGGAGGTCTCTATCAGACTGCCGTCTCCGCAGGAAGCGTTCAAATCGGCAAACCCGGCACCTACCTCTTTAAAGTGGCCTATACGCTACCGGACGAAAGGCTGCAAGGAATCAATGACATCGGCATCAAACTGAAGAGATAGGAACTCCCTATTGTTCTTTATCACCTTCTTCTAACAACCACCTCAGTCTCCCACTCACGTCTCCTTGAAGCGGAAACGGGCGGGGTATCATAACTTGCCCTCTTACCTCATAGCGTTACGTCTTTTACGCCAGGATGTAACGACCGTTACACCAGCATGTAAAGGGCGTTACAATATAGCGTAAAAGTCGTTACGATACAGCGTAAAGGACGTTACAATGCGGTGTAACGGCCGTTACATTACGATGTAAACAATGTGTAAATGCAATGTAATGATAATCAAGTCCATTCGTATGTCCCACAAGGAAACGGTCATAACTAAATTCGACGATTACGTCCCGCATCAATCCGCAGAAAGATAAACAGCAAGATTGTGAATCCCCAGAGAGAAGAACCTCCGTAACTGAAGAAAGGCAACGGGATACCGATGACGGGGGTCAGCCCCAGCACCATGCCTATATTGATGAATAGATGGAACAAGAATATACTAAGCACAGAATAACCATACACCCGGCCAAAGGGAGATTGCTGCCGCTCGGCCACGACAATCAGCCGTAAAATAAGAATAAGGAACAGTAACAGTACAGCCGTAGACCCTACGAATCCTTCCTCCTCACCCACGGTGCAAAAAATGAAGTCCGTATCTTGCTCCGGCACATACTTCAGCTTTGTCTGCGTACCATTCAAGAAACCTTTGCCGGTCAGCCCCCCGGAGCCGATGGCTATCTTCGACTGGTTCACGTTATAGCCGGCACCAGCAAGGTCCTCTTCCATACCGAGCACCACCTTGATACGTATCTGTTGATGGGGCTCCAGCACTTTATTGAAGAAGTAGTCGCTGGAGTAGAGGAAACCTATCGAACCCAAAGCAAACAGCCCAATCAGAAAATAAGATAAATGGCGCTCGCTTAAAGAAAGAAAGACAAGATACCCGACAACAAGTGCACAAAGCCCCCACTGCACCCACACCAAGTTGAAGGGTACCACGTATTCCGAAATCAGATAAGCCACGAGCAGCACTCCCAGCGAACCGCCGATAATATTCCGTGTGGGTTCCCAGCGCTTTTTATAAACCCACACCATACCTCCGGCAAAGAGCAGTACCATCAGCAGTACGGCAAATTCTCCGATAGGCGTCGGTGTATCGGCAATCATCACCGCATCAAAACGGATGCCCACCACAAAGTAGGCCACTGCACATATACCCGAGAACAGTACCACGCCCGGCATTCCCTCCCGATAAAGCATCAGGAAAAATGCAGAGTACACCAATGCCGAACCCGTCTCCCGCTGTAGGATAATCAGCAACATGGGGAAGAGAATCAGGAAAGCCAACATAAGGGAGCTTTTCCAATTCTTCATCGTAAACGAGTAGGCGCTCATATACTTGGCAAGCGCCAGCGCCGTGGCAAACTTGGCAAACTCCGCCGGCTGCAAACTGACCGGCCCCAGAATGAGCCACGACCGCGACCCTTTCGTGTCGGGCGCAATGAATATCGTGACAATCAGCAACAGCATCAGCCCTATATATATAAGGTAGGAGAACATGTCATAGAGGGAATCGTCCAGCATCAGCAGCACAAACCCCAGCCCGAAGGAACATATAATCCAGACAAACTGCTTGCCGGCACGCGTAGAGAAGTCCAGAAAGTCACGGTCACCATAATCATAACTCGCCCCACAGACACTGAACCAGCCGAATACAATCAGCAGCAGGTAAACGACAATCGTCACCCAGTCCAATGATTTCCATATGCTATCTCTCCTTGTCACCAATTTATTTACGATTTTACGATTTACTATTTACTATTGAAGTCACTCACCGTTCATCCCTAACCCCTAATCCTTAATCCCCAACCCCTCATCATCATCTCTCCTCATCTCCGTAAAGTATCACCCGGTTACTGAATTCTTCCGCCCGTATCTCATTCTCGGGCGACAGCTTTCCATGCAGATACTGGTCCATCATCATGGCACCGATAGGTACGCCATACGTGGCACCGAAACCACCGTTCTCCACATAGACGGCAATGGCTATCTTAGGGTTGTCCATCGGGGCAAAGCCCATAAAGACAGAATGGTCCTTGCCGCGGTTCTGTGCCGTGCCCGTCTTTCCGCAGACCTCCACACCCGGCAGGATGGCTCCCGCCATGCGGCAAGTGGCGCTACCCGTACTTCCGTCTACAGCGGCACGCATGCCTTTCACCACCATTTCATAATATTCGCGGTCGATGGTGGGATAACGGGGATTGCGATAGATGCTGTCCAGTTCATTGTCTTCTATCTCCTTCACGATGTGCGGAGTAATGAAATGCCCCCGGTTGGCAATGGTGGCACCCAGATTGGCTATCTGCAACGGGGTGGCGAGAATCTCTCCCTGCCCGATGGAGATACTAATCACCGTCAGACCGTTCCACGAACCCCGATAGGGCTTGTCGTAGAACTTTGCATTCGGTATCAGTCCACGCTGTTCGCCGGGGAGGTCGGTACCGAGCCGATAGCCGAAGCCCTGCGATACCATGTGGTCTTTCCATACGGTAATGGCATTCTGCGGCGAACCGTATTTTTTATCACCGAACATGCGATACAATCCCCAACAGAAATAGGAATTACAAGAGGTAGCGATGGCAGGAATCAGCGACAGAGGCGAACCATGTCCGTGACATCCCACATGAAGGCCTTTATGATTGAAACCATGCGCACAAGGGAAAGTCGGATAATCTTCGTGGATAATCTCTTCCTGAAGGAAAGTCAGTGCCTGCGCCGTCTTGAAGGTGGAGCCCGGCGGATAAGCTCCCATGATGGCACGGTTCAACAAAGGCTTCCGCTTGTCCATCTGCAGCAGGCGGTGGTTCTTTCCCCGCTGGCGCCCTATCATCAGATGAGGGTCAAAGGTAGGCGAGGAAACCATGCACAGAATCTCACCCGTAGCCGGTTCGATGGCCACAATGGCACCGATTTTGTGTTGAAGCAGCCGTTCGCCCAACATCTGGAGGTCAATGTCGATGCCTAGTGTCAGGTTCTTGCCGGGTACGGAGGAACGGTCCAACTGTCCGTCCATGTAGTGTCCCTGGATGCGCCCGTGAGCGTCACGAAGCAGAATCTCCACCCCCTTCTCTCCACGCAGATACTTTTCATAGGATTTCTCGATGCCTTGCTTGCCTATATAGTCTCCGCGAATATAATAGTCATCGTTCTCAATGTCTTTCTTGGACACTTCGCCGATGTCTCCCAGCAAATGGCCGGCAGAGTTATAGGTATATTGGCGGATAGTACGCCGCTGAATATAGAAACCTGGAAATTTGAACAGCTTCTCCTGAAACACACCGCACTCTTCGGCAGAAAGCTGCGTCATGAACACCTGATGGGTGTATTTGGAATAACCGGGGTTCATCCAGCGGTTCTTGACGTCCTTCATCCGTTTGTCAAACTGCTCACGGGTAATGTTCAAGGCACTGCAAAGGTCGAGTGTATCCAGCTGCGTCACCTCCCGAGGCACAAACGTAATATCATAGGCAGGCTGGTTAAACACGAGCAACTTACCGTTACGGTCGTAGATAGCCCCCCGTGATGGATATTGTATCTTGTTCAGAAAAGCGTTACTGTCCGCGTTCTTCTTGTAGTCATCAGTCATGATTTGCAGGTCGAACAGCCGGAACACGTAAATAAGAACGATGACAATAGCCGCCGCTCCAATTACATATTTCCGCTTTTCCAGTGTATAGTCTTTCATCAATTCCTAATCCTTAATCCCTTTATCCTTTCTTTCTTATTCCCTCAACAGCCATAATGCAGGTCACAGTAAGCAGGGTACTTGCCGCAATTCTCAACAACAGCGTACCAATATGGGCAAAAGAGAAGAATTCGAGGGTAAGCAACAAGCCGTGATGTATCAGCACACTCACAACCAGATATTTCAGGAAAGGAAGAATCCCCATTGTACGGATGGCCGGAACCAGTGTATCCAGCGTGTCACGAGGCACGAACAGCCGCAGGAAAGTGGGGCGCAAGAAAGCCAGCAACACCGTAGCGGCAGCGTTCATCCCCGGTGTGTCGGAAAAGACGTCGACAGCCAGCCCTAAAAAGAATGCCCACAACATCAACGCATTGCGGGGAGTGTCCGACTCAAACTTCAGTATCAAGTAGATATACAGAAATGGAGTGGCATATCCTGCAATATGCACATTGTTCAATATCAGCACCTGCAACAGTACCAAGCCTATGAACCATCCTATTTTATGCAGATAATTAATTAACAACGCTAATGAGTTATAAGTTACGAGTTACAAGTTATTGAGTGTATAAGTTATAAGATATAAAGATGATTAATCCCTAATCCTTAACCCCTAATCCCTAATTTCTTAGTCACTTCTCGTCTGCCCTCGACTCCAATGCCTTTTGTTCATCCTGCCCGTTGCGGGAAATGACGCGCACATTGCTCACCTTTCCAAAGTCCGTAGCCAGCTTTATCTTCAACAGATACGAAAGCCCGTCGTGCGAGTCAGACATGTCATCCACCGTCCCCACCATGACACCTTCTGGAAACACGGTGGAATAGCCGCTGGTCACTACTGTATCTCCCAGATTGAATTCGGCATGCCGGGGCAAATCCTTCAGATAGGCAAAACGGGAATTACCTCCCTCCCACTTCAAATAACCGAAATAATCACTGCCCACAATCTTACAGCTGATGCTCGACTTGCTGTTCAGCAACGGAATGACCAACGAGTAATGGGGAGAGGTCTTATACACAATACCCACCACGCCATTGGCATCTACAACTCCCATCTCAGGACGGATACCTTCTGTTGTTCCACGGTCTAAAGTGATATAATTGTCAGCCTTGTTCAAGCTGTTCTTTATGACATTCGCCTTGAATATCTGATACTCCGTAGGAGCAAGCCGTTCCATGCTGTACAACCTGGCAGAGTCCAATCCTTTCTCCTTCAAGACATTTTCCAGAAACGAAAGCCGCTGCTCCAGCCACATGTTGCGGTCGAGCAGGTCTTCGTTGGCCGTCTTCAAGTGGAAATAGGAAGTGATGCCACCCGATATTTCATAAACCTTCCCCGCCACGCCATTGGCAGAGGTGAAATACACACTCTGCTGGTAATGATTAAAGCGAAATAATAAAATAAAACTGGCAACCTCTAACAGAAGAAAGAGGAACCAGTAATTATATTTAATGAGAAAGTTTAATAAATTTCGCATTACCGCATCAAGAATGAGAAGCGGTCAACGTTCTTCAATGCCACGCCCGTACCTTTGGCAACGGCATGCAAGGGGTCTTCCGCAATGTGGAACGGTATGTTTATTTTATCAGTCAGACGCTTATCCAGTCCACGAAGCAATGCACCGCCACCGGCAAGATAGATACCGTTGTGAACAATGTCGGCATACAATTCGGGAGGCGTATTTTCCAATGCGCTCAAAATGGCTGTCTCAATCTTAGAGATAGACTTCTCCAAGCAATGCGCCACTTCCTGATAGCATACCGGCACTTCCATGGGCAATGCCGTGATGCGGTTCGGACCATGAACGATATAGTCTTCAGGAGCATCCTCACCGAGTTCCGTCAAGGCAGCACCCACATTAATCTTAATACGCTCAGCCATACGCTCGCTGACCTTCACGTTGTGCTGGCGGCTCATGTATTCCTGAATATCGGCAGTCAAGTCGTCACCGGCAATGCGGATGGAGTTGTTACTTACGATACCTCCCAAAGAGATAACGGCAATTTCCGTAGAACCACCACCTATGTCAACAATCATGTTGCCTTCGGGAGCCTCTACATCGATACCGATACCGATGGCAGCAGCCATCGGCTCGAAAATCAAATAAACGTCGCGCCCGCCGGCATGCTCGGCAGAGTCGCGCACGGCACGCAGCTCCACTTCGGTACTGCCCGAAGGAACCCCGATTACCATGCGGAGTGACGGAGAGAAGAGACGGTTACGGTTGTTCACCATCTTGATAAGTCCGCGTATCATCTGCTCGCAGGCATAGAAGTCGGCAATCACACCGTCGCGCAACGGACGGATGGTACGTATGTTTTCGTGGGTCTTTTCGTGCATCATCTTTGCCTTGTCACCCACGGCAATCATCTTATCGGTACGACGGTCCAAAGCCACCACCGAAGGCTCATCCACCACAATCTTGCCATTCGTGGTGATGATGGTATTGGCTGTGCCAAGGTCCATCGCTATTTCTTGTGTAAAGGAGAATAATCCCATTAATATTTACGATTTAACTATTTACGATTTACGATTGATATTCCTCTTGTTTACAATTTGAGATTCAGACTTACGATGTAACTTCAATCGTAAATCGTAAATCGTCAAATCGTAAATCCGAATTAGTGTTTAAAGTGACGGAATCCCGTAGTTACCATGGCAATGCCATGCTCGTTGCAATATTCAAACGAGAGTTCATCCTTGATACTTCCACCCGGCTGGATGACGGCTGTTACGCCTTCATTGCCGGCAATTTCCACGCAGTCGGGGAAAGGGAAGAATGCGTCACTTGCCATTACAGCGCCATTCAAGTCGAAACCGAAGTTTTTGGCTTTCTCGATAGCCTGCTTCAAAGCATCCACACGGCTGGTCTGACCTACACCACTTGCCAACAACTGCTTTCCTTTTGCCAGCACAATGGCATTCGACTTACTGTTCTTCACAATCTTGTTTGCAAAGAGCATATCCTCAATTTCCTGTGCAGTGGGAGCCTTCGTAGTTACAGTCTTCAATTCTTCAGGAGTTTCCACCTTAAGGTCGCGGTCCTGAACCAATACGCCATTCAGCAAAGAACGGAACTGCTTCTTAGGCAGAGCTGCCGGCTTGCGGACCAGGATAATACGGTTCTTCTTCTGACCGAGGATTTCCAACGCATCCACATCATAATCGGGAGCGATAATCACCTCAAAGAAAATTTTATTGATTTCTTCGGCAGCAGCCTTGTCAATCACGGCATTAGTGATGAGCACACCACCAAAAGCGGATACCGGGTCACCGGCAAGCGCATCGTTCCATGCTTCGAGCACAGTGGGACGTGAAGCCAGTCCACAAGCATTATTATGCTTCAGGATAGCGAAAGTCGTATCCTTGAATTCGTCAATCAAGTCAACGGCAGCATTGATGTCGAGCAGGTTGTTATAAGAGATTTCCTTACCGTGAATCTGGTCGAACATAGCATCCAGATTGCCATAGAAATAACCTTTCTGATGCGGATTCTCACCATAGCGTAAAGTCTTCTGGCTGTTGGCAGAGCAACGGAAAGCGGAACCTTCCTCACCATCGAAATAGTTGAAGATGGCAGAATCATAGTGTGAAGACACTCCGAAAGCCTCTTTGGCAAACCAACGGCGTTCTTCGATGGTAGTAGTGGCTCCGTGTTCCATCAGCATGTCGCGGAACGGCTGATATTGTGCTTGCGAAGCGATGATAACCACGTCGTTATAGTTCTTGGCTGCGGCACGAATCAGAGAGATACCGCCTATGTCAATCTTTTCGATGATGGCAGGTTCTTCGGCACCACTGGCAACGGTAGCCTCAAACGGATAGAGGTCAACAATGACGAGGTCTATTTCGGGGATTTCATATTTTTCAATCTGTTGCATGTCTTGCTCCAATCCGCGGCGGCAAAGGATACCTCCAAAAACCTTCGGATGCAAAGTCTTCACGCGTCCGCCCAGGATGGAAGGGTATGTAGTGAGGTCTTCCACTGCCTTGCAGGGATAACCCAGGGATTCTATAAACTGACGGGTTCCACCGGTTGAGAGGAACTCTACACCTTCTTCATGCAGTTTGGTAATGATTTCGTCCAAACCTTCCTTATGGTAAACAGATACCAGAGCTGTTTTGATTCTTTTTGTTTCAGACATGGATTTGCGTATTAAAGTATGCGTATATTAGTATTTGATGTGCAAAGTTACAAATTTTGTTTATTCATACATACATTCATACACAATAAATTAGGTATAATTAAAAAAGGCGGCATCTGTTTCCAGTCTGCCGCCTTTTTTTAAAGGTTATTTTGTTGGTTTACCAAATAGATACACGTTTTTCTACCGGCAAGAACATCGGGTCTTTTTCTGTCACGTTGAATGCCTCATACCAAGCACCGATTTGCGGCAATGCACCGTTTACGCGCCATTCGCCCAATGAGTGCACATCACTTTTTGTGCGGTTCAGCACTTCTTCGGGACGGATATCATTAGCCCATACACCTGCGTATGCCAGGAAGAAACGTTGTTCGGGAGTAAGACCGTCCAGCACCGGCAGCGGATTGGCAGCCGTAGCTTTCTTGAATGCCTGATAAGAAACCTGCAGACCACCGTGGTCGGCAATATTCTCACCCAATGTCATGCGTCCGTTGGCATATACACCCGGAGCAACCTCGATGCTATCAAAGAAGTTTACCATCACCTGGGCACGCTCGTCAAAGTTCTTGGCGTCTTCAGCGGTCCACCAGTCTTTCAGGTTACCGTCCTTGTCGTACTGGCGGCCCTGGTCATCGAATCCGTGAGTCATTTCATGACCGATTACCACACCGATGGCACCGTAGTTAAAGGCGTCATCCGCATTCATATCGAAGAAAGGATATTGCAGGATACCGGCGGGGAAACAGATTTCGTTCGTAGTCGGGTTATAGTAAGCGTTGACGGTCTGCGGAGTCATCAGCCATTCGTCCTTATCCACCGGCTTGCCGGCCTTGGCTATCATTTCGGCATGGCTCCACTCGTTGGCACGTTCCATGTTTGCCCAGTAAGAGTCATTTTTGATTTCCAGTGTGGAGTAGTCTTTCCAAGTGTCGGGATAACCAATCTTCACATGGAAGGTAGCCAGTTTCTCCAGAGCTTTCACCTTAGTGGAATCACCCATCCAGGCAAGATTCTGAATACGTTCGCCCAAGCTTTCCTGCAAGTTCTTCACCAAAGTCACCATACGCTCCTTGGCAGCAGCAGGGAAATATTTCTCCACGTACATCTGACCTACAGCTTCGCCCAGCGCGCCGCTTACAGTGCTTACCGCTCTCTTCCAGCGGGGCTGCATCTCTTGTGTACCGCTCATGGTGCGGCTGTAGAAGTCGAAGTTCTGTTCTGCCATAGCATCGTTCAGCAAGCTTGCGGCAGAATCAATCAATTTCCATTGCAGATAAAGGCTCTGCTGTTCAATGGGCAGCGTATCCAGAATATCGGCAGCAGCTTTCAGTGAAGCGGGCTGGCCTACGATGATTTCCTTCACATCCTTCAAGCCCATGGCAGACAAATAAGCATCCCAATCGAAAGTAGGATAATTCTTCTTCAACTCTTCCATGCTCATCTTGTTATAATTGGCATGCGGGTCACGCAACTCCGTACGAGAGCGGAAAGCCTTGGCAAGACGTGTTTCCACATCCATCACCACCTCCATACCTTTCTTGGCAGTAGCCTCGTCGAAACCAGCCAACTGATACATCTTCTGTACATGTGTACGGAAAGCATCACGAATTTTGGCAGTAGCCTCATCATTCTCCAGATAGTATTCACGTTCGCCCATGCTCAGCCCGGTCTGATAGGTCTGTACAGCATTCATGCTACTGTTCATTTCGTCAGCGCCAACATACAGCACGTTGTAGGCGATGATACCCTTCTTCTGCATATCGCCCAGCAAGGCATAAAGCTCCTTCTTGTCCTTCAAAGCAGCCAGCTGGTCGAGTTCAGCCTTGATGGGAGCTACACCATCTTTGTTCAGCTTCACGCTGTCCATTACGATTTTGTACAAGTCACCGATTTTTTGTGCCACGCTGCCGGCTTCGTGCTGGGTGGCGGCAAGTTCTTCAATCAGTCCTTGAATCTGCTTGCGGTTGTTTTCTGCAAGGATAGTAAAAGAACCGTACTGTGAGTATTCAGCAGGAATCGGATTGTTCTTCATCCAACCGCCACATGCGTATTGGTAAAAGTCAGTTCCGGGTAGAGCCGTTGTGTCAAGATTGGCGAGCTGGATGCCTGCTGTAAGTTCAGCCTGCTGCTTGCCGGTGTTGCAGGAAGCCGTCATCAGACAGAATGCTGCAATGGGTAACAAATGATTTGCTTTCATAAACATATAAAATATAATAGTTAGTGATTCTCCAACTCTACAGTAGCCGCGTCCCACTCTTCCATCACGCGGTCAAGCTGCTCTTTCAGTTTTTGGTGCTGCTCATAAAGCGACATGTCCGAAGCACCTTCCGGTGTGGCCATCCTGGCCTCAAGAATGGCAATGGCAGCCTCCGTCTGCTCTATCTCCGCTTCACAATCGGCAACGCGACGTTCCAGTTTCTTGAGCTTCTTATTAAGCTCCTTCTGCTCCTCATAAGAGAGTTTGGCTGCCGAGGGTTGAACCGGTTCTGCACCAACATTTCCCGATGCCGCCTTACCGGCAGTGGGCGAAGCGGAAAGTGAAGGGGATTTCTGTAACTCATTCAGGCTCTCTATCTGCTTCTTTTGCAGGAAATCATAAATTCCTCCCAGATGTTCCTTCACCAGTCCGCCACCAAACTCGTACACTTTAGTCGCAAGTCCGTCCAGAAAATCACGGTCATGGCTGACTATTATCACCGTTCCGTCAAAATCGCGGATAGCCTCCTTCAACACATCTTTGGAACGCATGTCAAGATGATTCGTAGGTTCGTCGAGAATCAGGAAATTCACCGGCTCCAACAGCAGTTTTATCATGGCAAGCCGGGTACGCTCTCCACCGCTGAGCACCTTCACCTTTTTATCCGAAGCCTCACCGCCGAACATGAAAGCACCTAGAATATCACGGATTTTGAGGCGGATATCCCCTACGGCCACGCGGTCAATCGTATCGAATACAGTCAGGCTCTCATCCAAAAGCTGTGCCTGGTTCTGGGCAAAATATCCAATCTGCACATTATGTCCCAGTGTAAGCTTACCGGTATAATCCGTAATCTCACCCATAATACACTTTACAAGCGTAGACTTACCTTCGCCGTTCTTACCGACAAAAGCAACCTTCTCTCCTCGGTTGATAGTCAAATTCACATCGTGGAAAACAACGTGCCCACCGTAGGATTTCTCCATATCCTCGCAGATAACGGGATAATTACCGCTACGGCTACTGCAAACAAACTTCAGGCGCAAAGAGGAGTTGTCTTCCTCATCCACTTCGATGCGCTCTATCTTTTCGAGCTGCTTGATGCGGCTCTGCACTTGCACAGCCTTGGTAGCTTTGTACCGGAAACGTTCGATGAAATCTTCCGTATCTTGTATCTGCTTCTGCTGATTCTCGTAAGCACGTAGTTGCTGCTCCCGGCGCTCCTTGCGAAGCACCACAAACTCATCGTATTTCACTTTATAGTCGTAAATGCGTCCACAAGTTATTTCGATGGTACGCGTAGTGACATTGTTCAAAAAGGCGCGGTCGTGGCTGACAAGCACCACCGCATTGGCACGGGTGGAAAGGAAGTTCTCCAACCACTGGATACTCTCGATGTCAAGGTGGTTGGTAGGCTCGTCGAGCAGCAACACATCCGGACGGCGAAGCAACAGCTTGGCAAGCTCTATACGCATACGCCAACCACCGGAAAACTCGCTTGTAGAGCGGTCAAAGTCCTCGCGGCTGAAGCCCAGCCCTTGGAGCGTGCGCTCTATTTCGGCACGGTAGTTGGTGCCGCCCATCATCAGAAAACGTTCGTTTTCGTGAGTGAAGCGGTCAATCAGTTTCTGGTAATCCTCGCTGTCGTAATCGGTACGTTCGGCAAGTTGCCGATTCATGCGTTCGATGCCCGCCTGCATCTCAAAAATATGCTCGAAGGCAAGTTCAGCCTCCTGCATTACGGTGCGCTTGTCACTGAGTATCATCACTTGGGGCAAATACCCGATAGTACATTCGCGAGGAACGGCAACAATGCCGGCAGTGGGCTGCTGAATGCCAGCCAATATCTTGAGCATGGTGGACTTACCGGCACCATTCTTGCCGACAAGAGCTATACGGTCTTTCTTATTGATAACATAAGAGACGTCTTCGAACAGAGGAGTGGCATTAAATTCTACCTTCAGTCCTTCTACAGATATCATAGTGTCAATGAATTTATCGTTCAAGACTGCAAAGGTAGCGATTTTCAACGTTATACAATATCATACGCTCACATAATTACATCAAATATCCAAGAAAGAGAACACTACTCCCGCATTTCCTGCGGAAGGACAATTGCAAAGCGGCTCCCCTTGCCAAGAGTTGAAGCCACTTCTATTTTTCCATGAAACCTTTCAACGATAGTCCTGCAAATGGCCAATCCCAATCCCGTGCCCTGCACAAAAGCATCTCCCTTATAGAAACGTTCAAAAATGTGCGCCAGAACTTCTTCCGACATGCCAGTTCCCGTATCTTCCACAAAGACTTCCAATGTAGCAAAGTCCTTCAGCCTATACCCTATGGTTATGCGTCCTTCAGCAGTGAACTTCACCGCATTATTGATAAGATTGTTGACAACTTGCCCCAAACGCGTAGGATCTGTATAGATAACTGCCGCCCGGTCCGGAAGGTCTAGCAGTAACTCCACTCCTTTCCGAAGATTCATCTTCTGCGCACTGTAAATGCTTTCCAATATGCCATTTAAAGAAACCTTCTCAAAATGGAATTCCATCGTGTTCGATTCTATCTTGGACAAATCCAGAATATCTGAAATCAACACCATTAACAACTGGCTGTTCTTTTCAATCAAAGACGTAAATTCCATAATCTCCTGCCGCGACAAGTCGGCATCCCCACAAGCCAGTAGTGTAGAGAAGCCCACAATGGCATTTAGTGGCGTACGTATCTCGTGGCTCATATTAGCAAGAAATACGCTCTTCAACTCATCGCTACGTTGCGCTTTCTGCAAAGCCTCGTTCAATTTATTCTCCGTATCCTTGTATTTCTGCGTACTCATGCAAATACCGATGATACGGAACGGCAAATCCGTCAATTGCCCCACATAAGTAGATTGCGCCTCAAACCACTCCCACTTGCCGTCTCCCCTCCGTAGACGGTATTCCACTGGGCGTTCGTACAAATTACCATGCAACTGTAAAGCCAAAGCATCAAACACTCCCTTCCGGTCGTCCGGATGAATCAGAAATGCGAATTCCTCAGGCGTCAGCGTATAGTCACGCGTAGGAATCCCCAAATATTCAAAATAACGCGGTTCTATAATCATCAGATTATGTTCCATGTCGAAAGACCATTGAAATATCTGGGTGCGGCTCAGCGCAATATTCAGCAAATGCTTCTGTGTCCGTTCTTCCAACACATTCCTGAAATAGAGTACAATCCTCACCAATTGTCCATCTTCATGAATTCCCACCATAGCACCTTGTATCAGAAAACTGATACCACTCTTCAATTCACGTATAAAGCAATTGATATCTAAGGGAATAATCCGCACATCCCTCTCCCGAAGTTGCAGCAAAAGGTCTTCTAACACATTCTTTTTATCACATACCACTTCCAATAAGTCAGTGATACGCCGCCCTATCACATACTCATTCAAATGGAGTTCATTCATCACCTGCTGATTCAGACGCCAGATACAATCTTCCAAATCAATCATAATAATGCTGACGGGCCATGAGTTGAACAACTGCTCGGAGATGGCATTTATTATACGTACTTCTTGAGGAACATTCGGATTCATCAGAATTGTTTTATCATACAAGGAGCAAAGTTCGGGCTAAAATGCTTATGCCACAAACAAACCCTTATAAATCAATATTCCGTTTTAGCATGTATATATTCTATTATTCACAACTTTACCTTATTTAACAGAGACAAATTGAGCGTAATATTGATTTTAACTGTTATCTCTGTCATTTATACATTATTATCCCCCATTTTTGTGTCTTAAAATCTCCAACATGAATATATCCGAATTCAATATAAATGCCGAGTTCATTGCCTGCAATCATATCACAACCAATGAACTGAATCCGCTAGTGGAAAAGCCATACCACACCAAGGCCAGTATCTTCGCTCTATGCACCAAAGGAGTTCTGAAAACCATCATAAACCATACTCAATTCAGGGTTGAAGCTAACACCCTCCTAGTTATTCCTCCCGAGACCTTCGTACAATTGCTACACACGTCAGACGATGCTGAAATATATGTCGTCATATTTTCCCAACAACTTATCCAGAGTTCAGGGGCCGGCAAGGTCATGATGGATAAGTTTCACATTATAGGCAAACACTATATTTTTCCTCTATCGAAAACGGACTTCCAGCTTTATGCCGAGTTCATGACCTATTTGTCACACCTCTACCAAAGAACAGAAAGCCCCTCAAGTCTAGTTTCATTGCAAACTCTACTGACCTATCTGTTACAAGGTATATCCGAACTCTGTCCGGAACGCCCTAGAATAAAAGAGACTCCGGGCAGCAGGCATTTCAACCAATACCGCATTTTTATCCGATTGGTACACACAGACTATGTCCGGGAGCATCAAGTGTCCTATTATGCATTGAAAATGAATATGAGACCGGCAGCTCTTTGCCGCCTTGTCAAAAAGGAATCAGGACATACAGCCATGGAAATCATCAACAATACTATCATCATGGATGCCAAAGCACAACTTTGTACCGCCAACACTCCGATAAAGGATATAGCCGTGAGTCTAGGTTTTAATAATGCGGCCTTCTTCAACAAATTCTTTAAACGTCATACGGGAATACCTCCTCAGAAGTTCCGCACATCCTCAAAACAATAAAATCCACTCAAAACACAAAATGCGGATATTCTGCCATGAGAATACCCGCATTCCTCAATAAGAGAAGTCTGCCATCAATCTACCTTCTTAGCAATAAAAAACACATAACCGTAGAATTCCTTATATTTGCCGTATAGTTCATCCTCAATCATTTGGAGTGAGCTGAACTCTTCGGCAATTTTATTACCGGCATATTTCTTACGGAAAATCTCCTGGGCCGCAACCTTTGAAGCAAAGTAATGCTCTGTCCAGCAATTCTCCGGCAGAATGAATGTAGCAACGGGGAGATAACCCGCCTTGTACAACTTGGCTACCTGATTGGGAAGTGTATCCATTTCAGAATAGGCGTCCATCCAGAAGTCATTGATTTCCGCAGGACGTTCGTCCGTAAACCATGAACTCTCGGATACGGCAATATACCCTCCCGGTTTCAGATATTTACGCCACTCCTTCAAGCCACGTTCAAAGCCGATGTTATAGATAGCACCTTCACACCAAATCATATCCAGCTCCTCCTCACCGAAAGGGAGGGCATCCATTGAACCGACAATTCCTTTTACTCTGTCCTGCAAGCCCAACTGCCTTGCATTACGGTTGAAGATGTCAATAAAGCCGGGGAAAAGGTCAATTCCGGTAATCTGTCCCGGAACATGGCCAGCCAATACCATTGTCTGACCACCTGTTCCACAACCGATATCGGCAATAAGGGATTCATCGGTAAGACCGTCTACAAAGCTCAATGCCTTCAACGTCACTTCAGGACTGCCAGGGCCTTGCCGTTCCATATTGGAGAAAAAGTCACAGATTAAATTAAATTCGAAATCGTGGATAGTTTTATTTTCGTTACTCATTTTCTTACTATATTTTGCATATACGGAAAGTATCACAACACCTTCAGCATAATATGCGGATTAAACTTGAATTATAACAATAGAAAAACACTCTCGAAAGAAGTTATCCGAAAGTAAACGAAAGGGACAATCTGTGCATGGAACACAGATTGTTTACAAAACCAAATCCGATTTAAATGTCTTTGTCATACTGCAAAGATAAGCAATATTTTATTTAATCAAAGAATTTACGGTTAATAAAGATTTTCCTTTGCACCGGGTGCATGCTGAAGAACGGCACCTACCACCTGGCAAGTTTCCAGTTCCTTACAGTCACCGCAAGTATTGAAACCTTTTTCGTACACACATTTGCGGATAGCACAATAATCGCTGCAATAGGCAAACTTCACCCCGTCTGCACGGCACCCCATACAATGGATGGTTTCCGGCGTAATTTCCGGCGTATTGTTCAGCACACTCCACTCTTTGGCGGTTTTCTCTCTCAGCTCATCGTCATTATTGACAGTGGCTATACGGGCGGCGCAATTTTCGCAATCCAACCCGCAACATGCAATTAATTGTTTCATCACTTGGTTATAACCATTTATGTGTTTCTCATAGCAAGCATTTGTCTACCTCCTCTTTATCTGAATTTAAGAGGAGGCAGACAGCCATGCTACAAATATACGGTTATTATTGTGTGAATGCCAAATTAATTTTCCATCACTTTGCTTCCACACTTCCACCCACCTCCTGCATCCCCCTGTCCATCGGCATTTGCCCTGCGGTGGAAGCAACCTGAAAAGGTGGAAGCAAAATTTGCTTCCACCTGCCTGAAACGCCTGAGTTTTGCAGTAAGCTGCTATCCCCTACCATAATACTGCATGCAGATTACATGAATCGGCAGGTTCGGTTTTCCTGCATTTTCGGGCTTGTCCTTACTGTGAAGTCAACAGATATGGAGTTGGACTGTAGGGGCATAGTAGGAGTTATCGGGAGTCAAAGGCCGACTATGAATAATGCACTCTAATGTCTTTTACACCGTTGTATAATACGTTTGCGCCTTGTGCGCAATAGGTTCGGGCTACGTACTTCATCCGCAATAGCTCTGGAGTTAGTGATGCCTAACGGCCATGAACAACCCTGCTTACGGTCGTCAAGCGATCGCTTTATGGCCGAAAGCAGGGTTGTTCATGGCCGTTAGGCGTCATAAATTCCCTATGCCACAGCAGACAAACAAAGGGAGAAGAGCAAAAGAATACCTATGTTTTAGATAAAAATCCACAAGCTTTCACTCGTGCTCTCCATAGGTTATGAGAGCAGGCTTCGCGCTCTGTGCGATAAATTCCCATTTATCAGCAGGCATACTCACTTACGAAACTTCAATTACTTATATAAATTGTTTCAGCCAAAGGCAGTACGGACATTTGCAAAAATATGGAAAGTCTTATTATGAAAAATTGCTATGGCATCGACTTCCGTTCGTGGCGTAAGGAGCTACGTACACGCGAGAAAACCAAGCAGACACCCTGCAAACTGCCGGACAGAGTAAGCCGGAGTTTGCAGGGTGTTCTGTTTAAAGTATATCAAATCTCTGTTTTAATTTTGCTTAAAAAGATTTTATTCAGCTTCTTTTCGGTCTGTCTTCCCCTCTTTATTCGCCACATAGCCGCTATGCTCCTCAGAAAAACATCCTCAAAGACAATGCAGACAGTTACTAAATATTTGAAGGAGTTATCGGGAGTTAGAAGTGATAACTCTCCTAACTCCTATAAATGAAAGAGACGTGAGCCTTTCCCAAAAAAAATAGAGAAACATAGATACACTTAAACAAAAAACAATTATCTTTGTCACAAATCCGCTATAGCGTAGTGGGTTTATTTACATATTAGTAAGAGCATTATTGAAATTATCTTCTTTATTCAAACTTCGCAACTTTGAAAATTTCCCTGAAGATAACAACAAGGATGCTCACGTCTATGTTTATATGGTTTTCTCCCATCAGGGGGATGGTATATACACAAACGACGTGAGTGACTGTTGTATATCCAGGGAAAGGGCAATGCGAAGGCCTGAATAAAGGATATACAAACATAGTTACTCACGTTTTTTTTATTGTTTAACCTTTAAATAATTTGTGTATATGAAACAGAACACACCAGACGGTAGAGAAGCATACATCACTCCGTCTATCGAAGTTATCAAAATGGAGAATGAAGGAGTCATTGCAACAAGCGGCGAACCTTACCATCCCATTACGCGCTCCTATTCGGGCAGCACCTCTACCCATAGCTACAATTCGGCATCCAGCAGCGACTTGGAAGACCTAATCAATGACATCTTAACCGTAGAAAACTAAGGGGGACTTCATTATGATGAAATTAAGAAACCTTATGCAAGTTGCCTGCATGGCAACTGCTGCCTTGACCGCATTCAGTTGCAGCCAAGAGGAATTTGAAAACAGCGGGCGGAAAGGAAACATCACCGTTAACGCAACGTTTGAAGGCGCAGGTACCGACACCCGTACTACCGTAAACGATGAATACAAGATTCTATGGCAAGATACCGATGCCCTAGGGTTGTTCTGTAGTAATGCAGAAAGTAATTATAGCAATACAAAATTAGAATATGCAAGCGGTGCTGGTCAAACTTCCGCCACTTTCAACGGCAGCAAGCCAAGCGGAGAAACGGCTGTATTCTCCATCTATCCTTACCAACAAAACATGAGCGTAAGCGGCAATACATTGACCATGACTCTACCTGCCACGCTTACAAATTATAACGGCAGCAGCAATGGCCCGATGTATGCCAAGGTGACAAATCCCGACAATCTGAGCGCTCTGTCCTTCAAGCACATGGCAGCCATGATAAAACTGACCATCAACAAGATTCCGGCAGAGGCCACTACTTTCAAGATTATTGCCTCCAATAACATTGCAGGTACTTGTACGGTAGACTTAACCGCAGCAGACCCGATACTGACGGTAGCAAGCAATGGAAGCAAGGAAATCACTGCCTCCTTCACTGCTTCAAACGATATAAAATCGCGCAACTTCTACATTCCTTTGCCCACAGGTACTTATAGTTCCATCACTGCCCAACTGACGAATGGAAGCGACAAGGTATATTTTACCAAGACGCTTAATGACAAAATCTTAGGGAGAAGAGACATATTGGTAGTACCTCCTTTGGATTGCGTTGTTGTAGATGCTACAACCCCCAGTGCGCTTAGTACAGCTTTAGCTGATTCAAAAAATCTCCCACAAGAAGCACCGACAGCAGCAACCGTAACCGACATTGCAGTCAGCGGCAGCTTCAATACCACTTCTGGCAGCAACGACGGCATCGCCATCCCGGTTTTACAGAACTCGGACATCAACCTGACGTTCAATACAGCCCCAACGACCAGTACTGCCGCTCCGTTGACGCTGACCGACAAGACCAATACCAGCGTAAGTGCTCCCGCCGCCACTGCCACCAACAGTGTATCCTTGGCTGTACCGGAAACCACAGCAGAGCAAGAAGCTCCTTCTGTAGCCATCACCATGCCAAGCACCACCGTTACATTGGCAGCAGTAGGCAATAAAGCCACTTACAATGAAGTGACTGCCACTACCGCCCAGCAGACATTGATTATCAATGCAGGCGTCACCGTAAAGAAGCTGACCGTAAAAGGCGGTAACTTGAAGATATATGGAAAGGTAGAACAATTGGTACACGATGCCAGCGATACCACAATCTATATAATAAAAGGAACTGAAGCATCACTTCCGGCAACAATCGACAGCAAATTTGTAGTTCAATCCGACGTGGCAGTCCTAAAGACCGCTTTCGCCAACGGCGAAGATTTTAAATTGTCCGCCGATGCCGACATCACAGGGCAAAGCGTCAGTGTACCCGCCGGAAAGTCCGTGGTTCTTGACTTGAACGGATATACACTGACTGCCGACAACAGCGCAACAGGCAAAATCATCGTCTTGGGCAAGATGACACTGAAGGACAGCTCTACCGAGAAGAAAGGCAAGATAGTTGCCAGCCAGGATTATACAGCGGCTTCTTATAATGGCAGTCTGATTGAAATAGCCGGTGAAGATGCCTCCATGACCATGGAAAGCGGCAACATCAGTGCAGTCAGAGAGACTCCGGACAGTAACGGCCAATATGGCGTCGGAGTGACGGACGGTGGAGACTTCACCATGACAGGCGGCAAGATAGAAGCCGGATGGTTTGCAGTGGCAGGCAACGGCAATTACAAGACGCAGAACTCCATCATCAACATCACAGACGGAGAACTCATTTCTACTGCTGACTATGCAGTCTATCTGCCCCAATCCGGCACAACGACCATCAGTGGCGGCAAGGTTTATGGTGCCGCAGGAGGTGTATGCATCCAACGAGGCACTCTGAATGTGGAAGGTACAGCCTTGATTACCAGTAAAGGCACAGGTAGCACCGGCAACTGGGGCGACGGTACCGGAGGACTGGACTGCGCCGCCATCAACGTAAGTGGAGCATATGGCATTGCCACAGTAAACATCAAAGGCGGTACACTGATTGCCGAAGCAAAGTCACTCATCACAGAAGGCACCACTTATACACCGGTCATCAACGTTACCGGCGGTACATTCTCCGACCCAAGCGTACTGAAGTACATGGCAACCAACGCAACTGTGGATATAAAACTTCTCTCAAATATCAACATCGCCAAGACGGAGCTTGCCACAGGCTACATATTGAATGCTGCAAACGCAACGGCAAACTTAAACCTGAATGGCCACGACATCATCAATTCCTCAGAAACAGCTGATGCCACTCCTTTCACACAAATCTTTACTGTACAGAACGGAACACTAAACATTTCAGGCAACGGCAATGTGAAGTGCGATGCATCTGCTACAGCGAAAGACGATGGTTATCGCATGGTAATTGAAGCCCGAGGATACGGGACAGTAAATATTCATGGCGGTTCTTACTATAACACCCAGAAACTGAACACCCAGATAGACCTGATTTATGCAAGAGAGAATGGGAAAATCAATATCTATGGAGGAACATTTGAATCCGGCAAATATGGTACACCCAACAACGACACGGATGGCAGATACTGGGTACTGAACTTAAAGAATACAGACAAGAACACTGCCAGCATCCAGGTGTCCGGTGGAACGTTCATCAATTTCAACCCGGCAAATCCGAATATGGACGACAATGAGTCCTATTTGGTAACAGGCTACGAGGTTACCCGTGACGGCAGTGTATATACAGCAGCCCACAAAGTCGGTGATGGGAGGAAAGAATATATTGTTGGCCAAACAAGTCAGGAGAACCGATAAGCCAAATTCTAAGAAAGGAAGCAATATATCCTCGCAAACCAAACGAAGAGATATCGGAATCGCCTTATTACTATCTTTTAGATGCGGCGGACAGCGGATTTTCTTTTATAGATCTGCGTCCTCCGCGTCTAAAGAATGACAACAAGACAGTTGAAAAATCTCTCAAATCTTCCTCATTCACACAAACATTCATTATTTTTCTGAGTAGCCCAAAGTATCATGAATAACAACTAACAATCAAAACATATGAGAATACAGATATTGGATTATCAAGTAGGACCGCACACCTTTCGCATGGTGAAACCTTCCGACTTCAATATATTCAAGGCGCTGCCTTCACTGATTCCGTTCATCACGACAATAGACACGACGCAAAAAGTAATCTTTGAAACAGAGATAGACGATGACGAAACAACGACAAAACGAACCATAGCGAAAACTCCCGATGATATATGTTTCAACTGGGAAGATGCCGATTGCATCATTCGCCCTTTGCCCCACAGCTCACACCTTGTATCCATCACCCCACGGAAAAGCGGGAAAAACTATTGGATGGAGTGCAACGATAACTTCAGGCAATGCTTCATCCACCTACCGGCCTGCAGGACAGAAACACCGGCTCCGGAAAACGAAACGAACTTCGTACTGAACAACTTCTTGATGATGCTCTATGCCTTCAATGCCGCCCGCCACCATACACTGCTGATGCATGCCTCGGTTGTCGCTACTGAAACAGGCAAAGGCTACCTCTTCTTAGGGAAAAGCGGCACGGGCAAAAGTACGCACACCGGGCTCTGGCTGCAACAGTTCTCGGACTGCCATCTACTGAACGATGACAATCCGATAGTACATGTGGACAGCCTCGGCAAGCAAGCCACTGTTTTCGGTTCTCCGTGGAGCGGAAAGACACCTTGCTATCGGAAAGAATCCATGACCGTAGGCGCCTTCGTCCGCTTGGAACAAGCACCGCAGAATGAAATAGAGCAAGAGAGAGCAGCACATGCTTTCGCCACCCTCCTCCCCTCCTGCTCTTGCCTGAAGCAGAACAAGGAAATCTATAACGCCATTGTCGCCACTGTGACGGAACTTGCCACGCTGGCACCCGTCTATCATCTGAAATGCCTGCCCGACCGTGAAGCGACGGAACTTTGCAGAAAGACGGTAGAAGGATAAGTTATGAATGATGAACTGAACAGCCGATGAAGAAAAGCATTCCCAACGAGATATTGCTTCCCGAAGTGGCGCGTCTCATCAAAGAGGGACATACAGTAACCATCACCGTGCGGGGCAACAGCATGAATCCTTTCTTAGTGGACCGCCGTGACCGGGTGACACTGGGCGATTTCACCACAGAACAGCTGCAACCGGGCGTCACCGTACTGGCACGCGACCTGACGGAACGCATCGTCTTTCACCGCATCATCCGTCGGAACGGAGACATACTCATCCTGCAAGGCGACGGCAACCTCGCCCAGACCGAAGAAACCGACATCGGACGGGTAATGGGCGTCATGACCGAAGCCATGCGAAAAGACAAACGGTACACCGCCGACGGCAAAGTCTGGAAGCTCTACTCCTACTGGTGGATGAAGCTAAACCCCGCTCGCCGCTGGCTGCTCGCCCTGTTCAGAAGAATATAAAACAAAATAACCATGAAAATCAAACAAGGATTTATCCTGCACCGGATAGGCGATGACTACATCATCATGCAAGACGGCTCGTCGAACGTGGACTTCAGCAAAGTCATCAGCCTGAACCAAACTTCCGCCATGCTTTGGCAAGAGATAGAAAACAAAGAGTTCGATACAGACAGCGTGACAGAAGCCCTGACCAGCCGCTATGATGTAGATAACGAATCGGCCCGTCGCGATGCGCAGAAGTTTATCGACTCCCTTGACCGCGAAGGAATCATAGAATAAGGACGGATATGCAACACGCTTTCTTTTCATTGGTACGCTCCGGCCTGTGGGGCACTCCGGCAGACCGACAACTCTTCCGGTCGGTCTCGCCGGACGACTGGGAAACCGTGTACCGCATGGCAAACTCACAAGCCCTGCTTGCACTGACTTTTGACGGCATAAGCAGTCTGCCGGCCGAACTGCGCCCTCCACGCGTCCTCTATCTGAAATGGGCTGCCCGGACTGCACAGATAGAACAAGCCAACAAACGCCTCAACCAGCTTCTGCCCGAACTCAATACCCTTTACCGGGAAGCCGGGCTGCATCCCGTACTGCTGAAAGGGCAAGGCATCGGCACCAACTACCGCACTCCCTTGCACCGGCAATGCGGAGACATCGACATCTATTTAGGAAAACAAGGGCAACCCATAGCCAATCGCCTCCTGCTGCAACAAGGCGCCATAGTCGAGGGAGAAGCGTCCGACAAGCATGCCAGCTACAGTTTGAAAGGAGTACACATCGAGAACCACCGCATCATCCTCCGGCTGAACAGTCCGCTTGCCAACCGGCACTTTCAGCAGATTATCAGAAAATGGTACCCGCAGGAAACAGACTATGCCCTATTCTCCGAAACCGGGAAAGAGGACTCGAAGGCCGTCAGTATCGCCATACCTCCGGCCACCTTCAATGCACTTTATATCTTCCTGCATGCCTTTGTACATTTCCTGAACAGCGGAATCGGCCTGCGCCAGCTATGCGACTGGACTTGTCTGCTTGCCAATCGCCACAAAGAAATAGATGCCACCACCCTGCTTCGCCAGTTGCAGGACCTCGGACTATTGCATGCCGCACAAGCATTCGGCTACATTGCCGTCACCCGACTGGGATTGCCCGCTAACCGGCTTCCTTTCCCCTTGGAAGGCACCAAGCAGATAGGAGAACAATTATTGGAAGACATCCTGTCTACCGGTAACTTCGGGCAACATGATAACCGCATCAAGCCACGCCCCAAAGGATATTGGGCAGGAAAGTGGTACACCTTCTGCCGCGCCACCCGACGCTGCAACGAACTGCGTCAATTTGCACCGTACGAAGCACTCTGGTATCCCGTGACTCTGATAGGGGGAACGATAGCTATACAAATAAACCGATCAAAAGGAGTAAAAGACAAGAAAGCAAGGACAAAGAAATAAAAGAACCCGGAAAATAAAAGGAATGAAAAAGCAACAGAAGGACAAAAAAGTGAAAAAGGACAGACGTGAAAAACTTAGGTATATTCGAGAGGTATCTGCCGAACAACGCGGACGTATCCTGCTAAGTTGCCTCACCGGCATTCTGGGCGTGGCCTTTGCCCTAGCCTTTATCTATGCAACCAAACGGGTGATAGACACCGCTACCGGAATAACAGACGACAACCTGACGCATATCGCCGTTCTCACCGTTGTCCTGCTGACTGCCCAATTACTGTGCGGAGCTGCTGACACTTGGATAAGTACCCGTATGCAGATAGAGACGGGCAACGCCCTTCGCCACCGCCTCTTCTCGCGCTTACTGCAAAGCCGCTGGAACGAATTGGAGCGTTTCCATACCGGAGACGTAGTGAACCGGGTAGAACAAGACACCACCGCCATCGTCACATTGCTCACCTCTTCTGTCCCGGCATTCATCGTCACGAGTATACAACTGCTGGCAGCCTTTCTATTCTTCTACTTTTTAGACCCTTCACTGCCATGGCTGATTGTTGCCATCCTGCCCGTCTTTCTATCAGGCAGCCGTTTCTATATGCGACGAATGAAACGCTATACACATGATATTCGGAACAGTGACGGTCGCATCCAGTCCGTCATACAAGAGAGCCTGCAACATCGCATAGTGATTAAAACATTGGAACAAGGCGAACGGCATCTGGACAAACTCGATGACTTGCAAGACATGCTCCACAGCCAAGTCATGGGACGTACCCGTTTCTCGCTTTCTGCCCACATGTTAGTGGCCCTTGCCTTTTCCGGCGGATACCTCACGGCTTTTCTTTGGGGAGCCGTTCACCTCAGCGCAGGCTGTATCACCTTCGGAACGATGACCGCCTTTTTGCAATTGGTAGGAAAAGTCCAGCGTCCCGTGTTCGACCTCTCACGCCTGATACCTTCCGTAGTCAATGCCCTTACCGCCATAGACCGGCTATTGGAATTGGAAAGACTGCCGGCAGAAGCGGATGGTGACAGCATATTCCTCGCCTCTACCCCGGAACTGGAACTGAAAGACGTGACTTTTCGCTACACTCCCGATGACCGTCCGGTATTCAGCCGCTTCTCCTGCCGTTTCCCCGCCGGTAGCTGCATAGCTATAGTCGGAGAAACAGGAAAAGGAAAGACAACGCTCATCCGGCTATTGTTGGCACTGGCAACGCCACAAGAGGGACAGATACTCTTGATACCCGCCAAACATCCACTTGAAACCAATCATACCGTCTCTCCGCAAACCCGCAAGAACTTCGTATATGTCCCGCAAGGCAATACCCTTTTCAGCGGAACTATCCGTGACAACCTGCTGATGGGAAACCCACAAGCTTCTCAAGAAGCCATATATCAAGCCCTGCAAACCGCCACCGCCGACTTCGTCTTCCACCTTCCCGACGGCGTAGACTCCCCACTCAGCGAACGAGGTGGTGGACTCAGTGAAGGACAAGCCCAACGCATCGCCATTGCCCGCGCTCTGCTACGCCCCGGAAACATTCTTCTTTTAGATGAAGCCACTTCTGCCCTCGACCCCGACACGGAACGGCTGTTAATAAAAAACCTGCGCAGAGACTGCGCAGGCAAAACATGTATCTTCGTCACCCACCATCCGGCAGTAGCGGAGGCATGCGAATCTATTGTCCGATTATAATCAGAGAATAAGCCCCAACGGGTATCTGCCTTTGGTTAACAAACTCAGAACAGCTTCGCAGGATACTCGCCCGCATCCACCAAAGCCTGAATCTTGTCGACTACACTCTGACGGTCTTCGGGATAAGTCACACCGAACCACTTGCTGGTTGTATCAAGCACTTCGCAGGTAGCAGTGCCATCGTTAATCAGCTTATCCACCATCAGCGGGATGAAGAATTCGCTTTTCAGGTTCTCCATATTCTTCGGGTCGCTCAAGAAACTCTTGAAAAACTCTGCACTGTAAGCAAAATAATCGGGAGTGAAACCCCAGAAGTTCATGCTGACCGGAGTCGTCTCGGGAGTGGCAGTCCATTCACCGTTATCGTCGATGTACTTCACCTCACCGTCCATGCGCTGAATCTTGGTACGTTCCACTACGGAAGTCAGCAGGTTGTTCGCATCCGTTCCACACAATCCACGGGATACGGTACCGCTCTCGCTCAACGTATTGCCGATGCGGAAGCCTACCATGGAATATACGTTTTTGGAGCCTTCGGGAAGGGCTGCAAGGAATTTGCCCATTACCTGGAAGGAGTCACGACCGTAGAAATCGTCGCAATTGATAACAGCAAACGGTTCCTTTATTACATCGGCACCCATCATTACAGCATGGTTGGTTCCCCAAGGTTTGGTACGGCCTTCGGGGCAGGTGAAGCCTTCAGGAAGGTCATCTATGGACTGGAATACCAGTTCGCAGGGAATATGGCCTTCGTATTTGGAAATAATCTTGTCGCGGAAGTCCTGTTCAAAATCTTTACGGATTACGAAAACGAGCTTGCCAAAACCGGCATTGATGGCATCGTAAATAGAATAATCCATGATAGTTTCGCCATTCGGTCCCAATCCGTCCAATTGTTTCAAGCCACCATAACGGCTGCCCATACCGGCTGCCAATAAGAATAAAGTTGGTTTCATATTAGTTATTATTTAAAAAGGTTAGTGTATCACAGTTGATAACGGTTGCAAATGTACAAAAATTTATGGCTGACAGAAGGGAGTTTTAGTTCATTCTTTACCACTATCCGTTCAAAAACGTACATTTAGAACGGATAACCGATGGCAAAATGCAGTGCCATACTATCCTTGAACTTAGGAATATTGTAATATCCCGACTTTCCGGTATCATACGGGTCGTGAAGCCCGATACCCAAATCCAGACGGAAAACAAGGAAGTCCAGGTCATAGCGTAAGCCGAATCCCGTACCCAAAGCAATCTGTTTCGGGAAATTCTTCAAGGTGAACTCACCGTTCGGGCGATTTTCGTCCTTACGCATCAGCCATACATTGCCGGCATCCAGAAACACCGCTCCATGCAAGTCGGCAATCATACGGAAGCGATACTCGATATTGGCTTCTATGCGAATATCACCCACGTGGTTGATATAGGTATATTTCCTATCCGTCTCGGGAGGATAGCCGCCCGGACCTATACTGCGTGCAGAAAAGGCGCGCACACTGTTGGCACCGCCGATATAGAACTGTTCCGTATAAGGTGCGGTCGTAGCGTTGCCATACGACCATATCACCCCTCCGGCAATACGCGAGGCTATCATCTGATTCTTGTCTATCCGGTAATGGTACCTGAATTCCGAGTTCAGCTTCAGGAACTGTGCAAAAGGTACCCCGAAAAGCTTCTTTCCTTCCTCACTGAACGGCTTGCCGAAAATACGGTAGACGGCAGAAGTCAGGTTACCGGCCGACGCAACGGTGGTCTGCCACCAGATGGGGTTACGCTTGCCGCGCACGGAAGCGTTGTCATAAGTATAGGTGTACTCCATGGCAGGAATGAACTGGTCGCGCAAACTAACGTAGAGTGCCGGATTCTCGGCACGCAACGTATCGAAAGCGGCAGTAGGATTGCGCAGTACATTGAATGTCAACCGGAAAGGAGTTATACTGTGCCTGGAAGTCGATTTGGGCTGGAAGTCATAAGTGACATTACCGCCAAAAGCCAACAGCTTATAATACTTGGCACGGTTCATCTGGTCGGCATATAAACGGAAAGTCGTTGTAGCCGGGAAGTCATACTCACGGTCGCCCATCCTAGGAAACACCACGCGCGGAAAGATAAGCGAAGTGGAGATACCCAGTTCATAACTGTTCATCAAGGAAGAACTTGCCTTGCCCGTCTGCCATTCGTACGAACCGTTCAACTTCACATTCCAGCTTTCACCGCCACCGAAGACATTGTTCTTCGTCACCGTAAAAGCGGCACCCGGTCCCGTCTGGTTATTGCTCTTCATGGTGACATTAAAATCCAACTCCGCATCGTAGGGTTTATCGAGCGCGGCAATGACCCTCACATCCAATGTATCAGACACAAACGCCGTATCACGCGGTATATACTGCATCTCCGCATAACGGAAAATACCGACGCTTGCCAGACGCTCCTGAATACGGGTCTGACGGTACAAACTATACAAACTCTGCATAGAACGCTGGCGGGCAATACCTGCGCTGTCCTGTATCTGACGTTTCCGCCGATAACCTTGATAGTTCAACCAACGGTAAAGCATGTTGGGACGTACCGGAGGTTTGTTGTAGTAATGTATGGTCAAGCCTTTGTAATCCATGCTGTCATTGGGTTCCTGCCCCTGCTTTCCAAGAAGATAGACGGATTTACGCCCCACACGGAACTGCTTCTCGGCTACCTTTGGCATACCGGGAACGGGAATCAAGCGCATCTGGACATGCCCATTGGGAACCATCATGGTATCGGCCTGATAGGTCAGGTAGTCGGGACGGAAATAATAACAGCCCACATTACGCAGCAGGGTACTGATACGGGTACGCTCCCCATCCAAATCAGCCACATTGAATTGTTCTCCCGAACTGATAAGGGAACGTCGGCGTCCCAGCTCCATAATGCGAGTGGTACGCTCGCTGAAACCACGATAATATACCGTATCTATAAAGTAGGGGTTACGCATGTTCACCGTATATTGCAACTTTGCCTTCAGCGAGTCCTTCGGGTCGATAAATGTCTTGTAGCTGACGCTTCCGTTGAAATAGCCATAATCGCGCAGCAAGTTAACCGCCGCCTTCTGGCGTATATCGGGATTCACCGTAGACATAAGCACCGGAGTGGCGGCAAATTTATTGAATATCCACTTTCCGAATCCCTTCTCATACTTCTGGAAACCATTGTAAATCCACAGTCCGAAAGGAAAGGGATAGCGGATAGTAGAGCTTCCCAGCAACGAATTGTTCGGTGCCGTAGCAAGGGCGGCTTCCACCTCTTCCATAGCAATCTCACCAACAGACGTTTCACTGCGGTTCAATACAATCATCGGCTTTTGGCCGGTATAGAGTATCTCCCCCTCGGGCAAGTGCTTCGTGGTGGAGCAACCTGCCAGAAATATCAATCCTGCAATATATAATATCAGTCGTTTCATATCACATTCCTACTTTTTCATATCGCTATTTTCAGCCTCCGGTTTTATCTTTTTCTTCCTGAAGATGAAGAGTTCACTCAATCGGTCCATCTTCCGGCGCAGCACAAGGCCGACACCCGTTTCGGTTATCTCACCGTCGAGTATGCTTTCGTAGTTTTTATTATGGAATACACGGACATATCGAGTACCCGACGCATCAAGACGGTATTCCAGCGATATATTGTCAATGAATGATTCCGCATCGTTCGTGGCATTGGCCCCGGTGGACACTTTTCCACCGATGACTATCTGTACGCGGTCGTTGAAGAAACGCTGGGAATAACGAAAACTGAAGTCTTTCTGCGTGTCACCCGTTTCAGCAGAGGTACGGTCTTCCACACCTACACTGATATTAGCACCTTTTATACCTCCCGCCAAGGAGTTTATCTGGCTCTGAAGCACTGAGTTCAAGGCAGCTCCCATTGACAAACCTCCTCCTTTGGCACCACTGTTCAAGTAAATACCCGTGGCAAGCATGGCAATGGCCTGCTTGCTACGCTCTTCTGCACCCATTGCCTGCAGCTCATTCTCTACTGCGGCATCTTCGGGCGCCGAAATATCGAATATCAAATCGGGAGCGTCAAGCCTGTTCTTGATGGAAATGGAAACATCGAAGTTCACCATGCGCGAACCGTCCCCGTCACCATCGGCCACAGAAGCACGCATACGTTCCGTAGCCTTTAGGCTCAGCGTAGGATTCATAATATTCCCCCGCCAATCCACATAACTGCCGGGATTGAACTGGAACTCCTTCAACGGGATGATAGGCAGCGAATATTTCATGACGCCACCCGAAAGGGTATAGCGTCCGGTAAGGCTCATATCCCCTTGGGGAGTATACTGCATATTCAAATCACCGCCACCTTCCAGTTCGATGTATTTGCTGCGGTCGGGACTCAAGTCAGCACGAAGACGGACAGCATCGTCAATATGGACGGACATATACATTTCCAATCCTCCCAAAGACATGGCAGGAACCTCATCCGCTTTTACCGACGTCGTATCGGTGAACGAGGTAAAGGTAACCAGCCCGCTGAGACGGTCTTCCACCGTTAAAGGGGAATCGGTCAACACGTAGGTTACGTTGGTATTGCCCAGCAAATTCATGTTTCCACGCATCGTGAGCCCGTCAAGCGGCCCCTTCACCGTGGCATGCAAGTCGACGAACACCTTTCCATACACCAGACTTTCGCGGGTACGCGGTGCATCCAGCAACGTATAGTTCTCTGCCAGCAGATTGAGGTTGGCAGTAGGACGCTCCATATTCCGGAAATCAACCTTACCGTCAATCGTAAACGGATTCTTGCTGGTGGTATAAATGGCAAACTTATCAAATATCAACTGATTGTCCTTTATCTGTACCGGACGGTTGTCGAACCAGTAACGTGCTCCCGCCTGGCGTGCATAGACAGACACACTGTCCAAAACAATATCACCATGCATTTGAGGCTTGTCCAGCGAACCATAAATATAAAGCCCTCCATCAATATCTCCGGTAAAGGCCACCGTTTGGTCAGGGATGAATGCATTGGCCATCTTCAATGGAAAATGCTCGAAACGGGTGGACACTTCCAGGGTATCCTTTCCGTTCTTCTGCGTCAAGATACCGTCGGCGGTCATCACTTCTTCATTATCATATGTAAAATAGGTATTCAGATAGTGCGTATTCTTGTCGCCCGGCAACCAGGTAGCCCCCAGGCCGATGTCTCCAACCGGTTGGCGTTCGTAGGTCAGTTTCTCTACATTGGCTTCGGCGGACACCTGCAGGGAAGTGGCAGTCTGTATATAATTTGCTTCGGCGGAGAACAATCCCGTAAGCCGGGGCATATAAGGAAGTACCTCCGTAAGTTCATCCAGGCGCAATCGGCTCAGTTCTACGTTTATATTCTGCAAGGAAAGGGTATCATTCTTGTCGGATTGCATACGGAAACACAGACCATCGTCGCTGTCCATATCAATATTGGCATAGACGCGCATATTCTTATGCAGATAAATCCAGTTACTATTGTCCGCAAAGTGGAATTTGCGGAAAGCGATAATCGGCTCAGCAGGAATAAGGTTCAGCAGCACACCATTACCGCGACCGTGTCCTTCGGTCAACGGACGGGCATTAATACCGAATAGAACACCGGTCTGCCCTTTTCCATTCACATAATCCACAGTCAGTTCCGCATCTTCATTACGGACTTCACCCGTCAGTGTGCTACGGAACACAAACTGCGGGTTCTTGGGACCGTTTATGACACCACCTTGCAACTTCATGCGGGCAGTATCCTGCTTCACTGTAAAAAATATCGTATCGAGCTGCAAGGAGTCCATGCGCAATCCGTGAACAGCTGTACGTCCATTGATGCCGACTTGCGGAGTAAATCCGAAGCTCAGTTTGAAATCATTATAGGAAATACCCTTTGCAGCCAGGAAATAGCTGACGGGATTCTGGTTACCGGCTTCCAGATGCATGCCCGCTGAAGGAAGGACTTGGCGCAAAGCGGCATGGTCCAAACGCCGTTCATCAATCTGCTTTGTCAGGATAGAGACAAATTTATCCGACTGTTCCATCAACTTCTTCAACGTGCTGTGAGCGCGGAAACGCAGATTCAAGTCACCGGCATCAAGCCTCAACTTGAGAGAATCATGACGTGCCTCCGCTCCCATTGTAAAGGCAAACGGGTGTTTCAACGGTCGGGGCACCAAACCCAGCTTATGCAGATTCACCTCTTCCACATTTAAATCCAAAGCGCCATCCAGATAGCTGCGGTCAAGACGCATATCCGCATTTCCCTGCATCTTGAGAAGGACATTATCGCTGGCAAGACGGACGGTAGCAACGGATGACTTGAGTCCGGCATGCACATCTACACCGGAAATGTCCCAATGGCCATACTGTAGTTTTTCCAAGGAGGCATTCAAAGCGGCCACAGTTTTTCGTGATGCCACATCCACCCCTTGCCCCTTAGCGGACATCTTTGCCGTAAGAGTATAGATAGAGTCCTTGGGCAGGAAGTGATGCACCTGCAAGTTGTTGATGGCAAGGTCGGCATGGTAGGCTTCCGTAGCAAGATTATAGGCGGCGTCCAAATTCAAGGCGCCTTCCTTCTCCTTCAGTTTCAGGGCGGCAGTGCACTGCGCCCCCTCCATACCGAGACGTGCCGCAAGGTGCATACTGTCCGGCACAATGATGGAGCCATCGGGAGCAATGTCAGCTAGTCCGGTCAGGAAGTTCAAGTTCTGCGTATGCATTTCGAAGTCCATGCTTCCATTGCGTTTCACACTGTCGGTCAGGCTCCAGAATTCTCCTCCCCCACTCAACGAAAAGGCTCCGGGCAGCTCAGCCGTAAAACGGGAAATCTGCATCTGCTTCAGGTTTCCTTCCGTACCGGCATGAATCACCAACGGACGGAATGGATAGGCTTCCTTGAAAGCTTCCGGCAAGCCACCGGCAAAAAGCAGTACATCCTGTTTGCCGATACGGGCATTGAAACGGGCTGTCAGACGGCCGGTGGTAGGTATATTTATCAGTTCCCAGTAAGTCTGTGCCGTAAGGTTCATCTCACTATGAGGTGTCAGCAACTTCAAAGAAGGGATACGGATAACGGTAGAATCGGCAAACAACCGCCCGGTCAGGGAAGTTACACTCAAACCGGAACGCTCATACATGGAAAATTCCCGGATAACGGCATTCATATCTCTGCCGTAGTACATCACAGAATCAATGCCCAGGCGAATGTCGCGAAGAGCAATGTGCGAGGGGTCGAAGCCTATCGCACTCCCCGGGCCACCGGTATCATAATTGACAGAAGTTCCAGTCAGCAGGAATTTTCTCCAGCCATAGAACTGGTGTTTCAGGTCGGCAGCAGCGTCCGCAATCTCAGCATCTCCTATATGGGCTTTCAGCCCCATGGAGTCCAATGGCATCTGTAAATCGACCGAGACGTTCTTCAACTTCAGAGTATGGAGTGTGACTTTCCAGTTTAACGCAGTGTCAGTAGTGTCTTTGGGAGTCTCAGTGGTATCTGCAAGCATCACCTGCACATGGGTATCGCTCAATTCTATATTATTGAGGATGGCATCTTCTTTTGTAAGGTCTATGCCATGGCTTTCGAAAAAGAAATGCCCCAGTACTCCTTTGATGCACATACCTTCCATTAAATTGGAGGAGTTGACAGCAACTTGTTTCAAGGTAATGTCATCCACCTCCACTTTCCCTTTGAGTAAAGGCCATGCCTGTACCCGTACGTTCAAACTTCCAAGATTCAGCAAGGTATCGGGATGCTGCACATCAACAGCACTGTCGGCAGGCTGTACCACCAATACACCGCGGACCAACAAATTCAAAGGAAAGCGAAGGTCAATCCGCTCCACGGATATGTCCATACCCGTAGCACCTGATGCAATTGCCGTAGCCTGCTTCCGTATCAAATTCTGTACGGGAGGCACATAAAGCAATATCATCAATATTATAAACAGTATAATAGGAGTAAGCAACACCCACAGTGCTGTTCTCAACCATTTTCTTCTCATCGGAACGTCAATCTTTCATCGTATTTAAAAGTCCTACAAAGTAAACAATTTCTTTCGACATTTGGTTCCCGACAGAGAAAAATCACGTATTCTTCTCTGTTCCCCCATTACGGAAAAGCTGTTGCCTGAGTAATGACATCCTCTATCAAAACGAGGGCGGCAAGGGCGTGTTCTTTCAACTCTCCGGTAAAAGGCACTCCATGAGAAGTTTCCAACAGTTTCAGCAATGCAACCAGTTCCGCTGCTCCAATTAAAGTAAAGAGGGGAATCATTTTGTGGGAGACAGCAGCCATCTCGTCCACATCCTCATTCTCCACAGCCTTCTGCAAACGCTCCGCATTGAGGCGGGTTTCAGCCACAAAACTTTCCAGAATGGACTTTGCCGCCTCGGGGTCATCGACCGAAAAAGCAGTGAGCGAAGAGAATTTATACCCCGGGCAAGCCGAAGTTTCCGAAACTTCCATAACCTCCATCCCTTTGTCCTCCATATTCAATTCATGTAGCAATTCACTGACGGTAAACGGCTTATGCAGGCATCCGGCAAATCCATGCACCGTAAATTCCTCACGCTGCATGTCACTGCGGGCAGTGACAGCAATCACCGGAACAGACTGTGCCTGCGGTATGTTCGAAGCACGAAGCAGTTTCAGTAAATCAAAACCATTAATAGCAGGCATCTGCACATCAGTAAGCAGAACATCAAAGGTTGCAGTGCGCAAGGCATCCAGCAGTTCATCCAGTTGTAAACAAGAGACAGAATTTATACCACTCTGCTGAAGCATGGCGGCAGTAAGGGTAAGCTGAATACGGTCATCATCGATAAGGAGGACATTCTTCAGTGAAGAATGAGGAACGGGGAATGAAGAATTGCCATTCGGCGTGGCAGCACATCCCGATTCTTCATCCTTCATTCTCCGTCCTTCACTCCTTACGGGATAGATAGGAATATATATGGTGAAAGTGCTTCCCTTGCCTGGCACACTGTCTACATCAATCGTGCCTTCAAGCAACTGTACCAGCATACGGACAATGGAAAGTCCGAGTCCAAACCCCTCTTTACCCTGAGCACCCGGTAAGCGGGTAAACTCCTGGAAGATACGTTCCCGGTCGGCAGGTTCCATACCTTTACCGGTATCAGCAATGGCAACTACCAGTCGACGGTCCTCGTAACGGGCAGTCATGGTAACACTGCCTTGGTCCGTAAACTTCACGGCATTGGACAGCAAATTGTTGATAATCTGGCGCAGACGCAAGGGGTCGCAAATATAGGTACCGCCCAGCTCCGGGGCAATGTCGCAATGAAGCGCCAGTCCTTTGGCAGCCGTAAGTGGTTCAAAACTGACGTGTATCTCTTCAAGCAGGCGGGAAGGATGAAAGGTGACCCGGTTGATTTCGGCCTTGTTCAAATCAAGACGATGGAAGTCGAGCAAATCAACGACCAGCTTCAGCAGATGTTCCGATGAGGTTTTCATATTGTCCAGATAGAACCGCTGACGCTCATCCACCGTCAGACGGGAAAGCAAGTCGGCATAGCCCATAATAGAACCGAGCGGGGCTTTGAAATCATGGGTAATGGCAAGCATCAGTTTTTCACGGACAGCGAGTAAATCCTCGGCACGACGACGGGCCTCTTCCAACTCACGACGGTAACGGTTGCTTCGGGTTATGTCGCGGCCGATGATAATAAGAAAAAAAGCGGAAAGCAACACCGCACCTACGGCAATGCCACTGATAATCTTGGCCGAACGGCGTCGGACCGCTTGTTGATACTCGGCTTCCGTCCGTGCACGCAGCAGAGTTTCCGTCTCGTAATCTTTCAGCAAGCTGTCAATACGAGCGGTCAGCATATGGTCCAAGCGTTGCAGATAGCGTTTACGTCGCTGTATAACAGTGTTTACAGCTTTTTTCTGCTGGGCCACGGCACGCAGTTTCTCATGCAAAGAATCGGCCGGATTATAGGGTTCAATCACCGTATCCGTTGCAAATTCAAGAGAGGTCTTTACCTGGATAGCCGTATCTTTCTTTGGGGGGACAAACACTTCACCCAAACGACGGAAGAACCCCTTCTTCCGAGGACGTGTCACGACGGTATCCCGATGTGTAATGATACGGTGCTGCACACGCTGCTGGGTCACTACCGAGTCCTGCTGGGCAATTATCTGCTCAATGTCACTGGTGGATACCATGCTGTCATTCGCCTCACTCAGCGTGCGCAGCATTTTTATCGTATTGGTATCCTTCTCGCGTATCAAGGCAAGCACGCTGTCTGTCCATTGTACATCGCGGTCATCAGTAAGAATAAGGTTCTCCATTTCCCGGTGTACGAAAAACAAGGAAAAAAACAATACCGCCAGCAACAAAGTGTAGCCTACGGCAATCTTTACTTTGGAGACATTATTCATACTATCAAATCCTTTCCCTGGTCTGTTTACGGAACCTCAACCACAGCATCACTCCCGCACTGGTCAGTCCGAACGGGAAAGCCATCCAGACTCCCGTCAGCCCCCAACCGAAAACGAAACCGCAAAGGTACCCTACGGGCAAAGATATAATAAAATAGGATATAAATGCAATAATCATCATCGGTTTCACATCCGAGATGCCGCGCAGGGCATTGGCAAAGTTAATCTGCAACCCATCGCCGAACTGGTAAATCAAGAACGGGAAGAAGAGAGCGGCAACCATGCCAGACACTTCCGCATTGTCCGTAAACCATCCCCCTACCTGACCGCGAAGTGCAAAGACGATACCCAGCAACACCACCTCCATACACAGGATGATGTGAAGGCCGGCATACGCCGAGCGGCGCACATTCTGCCCGTCTCCCTGCCCCTTGAAGTTGCTGACACGCACGGCAACCGCAGCGCCCATGCCATAATACATCATGAAGGTGAACTGAGAGATAGTAAGCATTATCTGATGCGATGCTAGGGCAAGTGTCCCCAGCCAGCCCACCATGACGACGCTCAGACTGAAGGAAGCGGTCTCCATACCCATCTGCATACCCACGGGCCAACCCAGTGCATTGAGCTTCCTGAACATCGGCATCGACCACCCCAGCCGCATGAAGCCGAGCCTGTAACGGATAAACCGGCGGCCGCGAAGCACAATCGCCGCAAAGACCACCACCATCACAATGCGGGAGAACAAGGTGCTGATACCCGCACCAAGCAGTCCCATCTCCGGAAAGCCCAGCTTTCCATTGATAAGTATATAGTTTCCTACGATGTTAAGCGCATTCCCTCCGAGCAGAATCCACATGGCCGTCTTGGTATCGGTGATGCCGTCCGTAAACTGTTTGAAACCGTTGAACAGCATGACAAAGACCAGTGAAGCAAGCAACACCAGATAGTAAGGCTTGATTAGAGGCAGCAATTCTCCGGGCTGTCCCAGCCGCTCCACATTGAAATAGAGAACAGCCATGACAAGAGTCAGCAACAAAGCCACCAGCACATTGGCAACCAGGCTACACCGCAACGCCTGCCCTGCCTCGGCAAAGCGGCGGTTACCGTAGAAGCCCCCTACAACCGGTGTCAGCCCGTAGCTGAAGCCCGTACTGAAAATAATGCAAAGAGTAAACAGATTGTTTACGAAAGAAGCGGCACCCAGTTCCTCCGTGCTGTGATGCCCAATCATCAGCGTATCGGCAAAACCAAGCACAATGACTCCCAACTGCCCCACCACAATGGGTAGCCCCAGGAGAAGCAATGCTTTATAGTGCTGCTTATACGTATCAAATAATTTTTTCATACTAAAGGTTTTCTTTTTGGTAATAAAGCACAATCCCGTTTTCATCGCGGAAGGTCTGTTGGGCGACCCTATGAAGCTGTTCTGCCGTCACAGAGCGGTAATTGTCCACTTCACGGTCTATGTCTTCTGCCTGTCCGGTCAGTTCAAACCAGGCAAGATTCGTGGCAACATTCAGATAATTGATGTTGCCGAATATCTGTGTAGACTCAAACTTGTTCTTTACTTTCTCCAATTCTTGTTCTCCAACAAACCCGGATTTCAACTCTTCCAACTCTTTCCGGACAGCAGCCTCGGCTTGCTCCAAAGATACGCCTGCAGATGGTTTTCCACTGATATGCAGCAGGCCGGCATCCCGTGTACCGGAGATATAGGCATCGAGACTGGAAAAGAACTTCTGCTCCTGCACTAGCCTGCGGGTCAAGCGACTGGAACGTCCATTGCTCAGAATATCCGACAGAATATCGAAGGCATAATAATCGGCATCCTCACGGCTGCACATGTGATAAGCCATGAACAAAGCATCCAGAGGAACATTCCGTTCCACCGTCTGCCGGCGTTCTGCCGTCTGTACAACTTCTTGCGGTAATTGCCTTACGGGCACATTCCTACGGGGAATGGGAGCAAACCATTTTTCTGTCAGCCTAACCGTTTCTTCCCACGAAATATTTCCGGTAACGGCCAGCACTGCATTATTAGGTGCATAAAAACGAAAAAAGAATTCCTTTACCTCGTCCAGCGTGGCATTGGCAATGTGAGAGAGGTCTTTCCCGATAGTAGGCCAGCGATAAGGATGCGTTTGATAAGCCAAAGGACGAAGCAGATGTCCCACATCACCATACGGCTGGTTCAAGCAACGTTGTTTAAATTCCTCCATCACTACCGCACGCTGCACTTCAAGACTTTGCTCACTGAATGCCAGTTCCAGCATGCGGTCGGACTCCAGCCAGAAGCCGATTTCCACATTCGATTTTGGAACCGTCAGGTAGTAATTGGTTATATCATTATTGGTCCATGCATTATTCTCCCCGCCTGCTAATTGCAAAGGAGCGTCATAATCAGGAATATGCACCGAACCTCCGAACATCAGATGCTCGAACAGATGGGCAAAGCCCGTATGCTCGGGATGTTCGTCACGGGCACCCACGTCATAAACAATATTCAAGGCAACCATCTGCGTGCTGGTGTCCTCATTGTGCACCAACCGCAGACCGTTGTCAAATATCTTTTTGTTTATCTTCATAAAATGGAATGACAGAATCTATCATCAATCTATCACTGTCACTTTTTTAATAACCACATCCTCTTCGGGACGGTCGTTACGGTCAGTCTTGACCTTCTGTATTTTATCAACAATATCCATACCTTCCAGCACTTCACCGAACACGGTATATGCACCGTCCAAATGTGGAGTACCGCCCACGGTAGTATAAGCCTTCACCTGCTCGGGGGTAAACTTGAACTCCGGTTCCTTGGCAACCTGAGCCTCTGCCTGCGCAATCAAGGAATCTTGCAAATCCATCAGACCGTCCTGGTCATTATTCTTGCGCATCTTGTAGATTTCCTTCATGTGTTTCTGCGCCAACGCGTTGAAAGCATTGTTCAAGCGCATCTGATTCATCTGCTGTTCCATCCCCAGCAAGGTAGAGTCATTATACACTTTTCCGGTCACAATGTAGAACTGGCAGCCGGATGATGCCTTGTCAGGGTTCACCTCATCACCCTGGCGTGCAGCCGACAAAGCACCTTTTTTGTGAAAATACTCCGGATAAACAAATTCGGCAGGAACGGTATAACCCACGTCGCCTGCCCCCAGCATCTTGCCTTTCGGAGCCTTCTTCGATTCCGGGTCACCTGCTTGTATCATAAAGTCCTTGATGACACGGTGGAACAGCGTACCTTCATACGTGCCGTCTTCCACCAGCTTGATAAAGTTATCACGATGTTTCGGGGTTTCATTATACAGTTTCACGGTGATGTCACCCGCACTTGTTTCAATCTTCAGCTTCGTTTCTTTTTCCATATCTTCCTCTTTCTTTTGTCCCGGCTTGCAAGCAGTCAGACTGCAAACCAGTATAGTTAATAATACAATAAGATTTCTTTTCATTTTGTTTTTTATTTAATTTAAGTTTGCAAATATACTAAAATCAGACAAAAGCACTTACCTTTGCCTACATAAAAGAGATAAAAGGCTAAAGCAATGACATCCATATTAATTGTAGAAGATGATATTACTTACGGCATGATGCTAAAAACATGGCTCGGCAAAAAAGGTTTCCAAGTAACCTCTGCCAGCAACATTGCCCGTGCTCAAAAACATATTGAGTCGGAAACCGTAGACTTGATATTGTCTGACCTGCGCCTGCCCGACAAGGATGGCATTGACTTATTGAAATGGCTGGGCGAACACGGCCTGCAAATACCGCTTATCATCATGACAGGATACGCTGACATACAGTCGGCCGTCCAAACCATGAAACTGGGAGCCTGCGATTACATTGCCAAGCCTGTGAACCCGGACGAATTACTGAAAAAAATAGGCGAAGCCTTGAATGCATCATCCTCCGCTTTGAAACAGATGATGCATTCGTCCCGAACAGATGATGCGTTTACCCCAAACAGACCATCCGTTTCACCCAAACAGACGATGCATTCCGACAAGATGAAAAATCAGCCTCTGAAGGGTGCAGAAGGCTCATTGTCCTCCTCCGACTTCCTTGAGGGAGAGAGCGACGCAGCCAAACAACTCTACAATTATGTGAAACTGGTTTCACCTACCAATATGTCTGTACTCATCAATGGTGCCAGCGGAACGGGCAAAGAATACGTAGCTCACCGCATCCACCAGCTCAGCAAGCGTGCCGACCAGCCGTTTGTAGCCATCGATTGCGGTTCTATTCCCAAAGAATTGGCCGCTTCGGAGTTCTTCGGGCACATAAAGGGCGCCTTTACCGGCGCACTGACCGACAAAACGGGCGCTTTCGTCGAAGCCAACGGCGGTACCATCTTCCTGGATGAGATAGGCAATCTGAGCTATGAAGTGCAAATACAGTTGCTGCGTGCTTTGCAAGAGCGCAAGATACGTCCGGTAGGTTCAAACAAAGAGATAAGCGTGGATGTACGTCTGGTATCCGCCACCAACGAAAATCTGGAGCAAGCCATCGAAAAAGGGGCGTTCCGTGAAGATTTATATCACCGTATCAATGAATTCACCCTACGTATGCCGCAACTCAAAGACCGCCGTGAAGACATCCTGCTCTTTGCCAATTTCTTTCTGGACCAGGCCAACCGCGAAATGGACAAGCAACTGACCGGCTTTGATGACAAGGCATCCCGCGCCCTATTGGAATATCCCTGGCCCGGCAATCTACGCCAAATGAAGAATATGGTACGCCGTGCAACCTTGCTGGCACAAGGCAAATTCATTACTATCAACGAACTGAATGAACTGAAAGGACCCGCACCGGGCATCATCGGTATCCCTCTCCGCAATGAGGAGGCAGAGAAGCATCAAATCATCGAAGCCTTGCGGCAGACGGGAAACAACAAGAGCCGCGCTGCACAACTGTTGGGCATTGACCGCAAAACGCTGTACAACAAGTTGAAGCTTTATAACATATCCGACTAAAGGGTGTGGAATTATTCCACACTCCCCTCCACACATTCCACACTTTTCCACACTATGCCACACTTTGCACAGAAACATATATCACTAACTATCAGAACATTATCCAACACACACTCTTTCTGGCACACCATTTGACCTATATTAGACGTAAGCAACAAGCGCTACAACAAGCAAGCACTTAGACTTAACAATAAGATATACCAACCTAAAAGCAAATGAATTATGAAAAAATTAGTATTAGTAGCAGCCCTGTTTATGTTTGTTTGTGGCGGAACGTTCTTGGCTCAAGCTAAGGCTCCGGTAGAACAGCCGAGTAAGACAACAACCTTGTCTAACGACACTGTGGTAACGGATACTTTGCAGAAAGCCGAGAACGTCCAAGACACAGCAAAAGTGGCCCAATAACAGTAAGCACACTACAACAAAAAAGCCGTTTCCTCCTTGTCTATTCTGGGAAACGGCTTTTTAAATTGATAGTTGACAGTTATCAACTAAGAAATCACCAATGTCTTTCCGGATAAAGGTCATTCCACCATGCCGGACTATCCTGCAGCCAGCGGGCAAACCAAGCCATAATTGAATTGTGCCACAATTCACGTTTTGCATAATCAAGTACAAAATGGTTTTCACCATCTACGGTAATAAATTCCACCGGCTTGCCCAATATCTTCAGCGCATTGTACAATTGGATACTTTCACCGATAGGCACGTTTGTATCTACCGTGCCATGCAGCAACAACAGAGGGGTATTAATCTTGTCCGCATTGAACAATGCTCCATGCTTCGTAAACAAATCGGGATTATTCCAAGGATAGCTATCGGCTGCCGCAACAGAGTTATAGGAATATCCCCAATAACCCTCGCCCCAATAGCTCGTTACATTGCTGATGCCAGCATGCGAGGCAGCGGCAGCAAACATGTCCGTCTTAGTCTGCAGATACATCGTCATGAATCCTCCATAAGAGGCACCCAGGCATCCGATACGTTTATCGTTGACAAACGGATGGGCTGCACAGAATTTCTTCGTACCTTCAATGATCTCATCGGCCGTACGCTCACCCCATGCATTGACATGGCGTGCAGAGAACTCCTGGCCGTACCCGATGGCACCACTGGGCTGGATAACATAAACCACATAGTCACGTGACGCAAACAACTGTGCACAGTACGGGGAAGTTATACCGCGGGTTGTAGGAGTCGTTCCTCCATAATAGTATACGATAAGCGGATACTTCTTGTTCGGGTCGAAAGACGGCGGAAGGCAAATCATTCCCTTTATCTCCGTACCGTCCGAAGCTGTAAAGTTCCACTCTTCCATCTGTCCCAGCTCAATCTTGTCGAGGACGGGCTTCATGGGGTTGGCAAGCAGGGTAGAAACTTTTTTCTTCGTGTCGTACGTATAGGCTACGCCCGTACTGGTGTTTCCTCCGCCCACATAGGCAGCCACAACCGGATTGTCATTGGCCAGCGTGAAGGAAGTAATCACATCTTCTTCAAGCGGAAGCATTTCAAAGCCGCCCGTCTTCGGAACATAACGGTATATATGCCTGCAATCCCCATCAGTCGTATCGAAATAGATACATCCGTCCACACGGTTCCACTGCACGGGAGACACTGTAGGATTGAAATCGCGCGTGATAGCCTGCACTTTCTTTGTAGCCAAATCCATAATGAATGCTTGGGTATCAAAGTCATTGGCTATGGGATGTTCACCGCAATTCTTGCCAATGCCTCCGAAAGCAGACGGACTGCCCGTCACCAGAAGCTGCTTCCCGTCCGGAGAGTAAGAAGCACTTCCCAGATAAGCATCCCAGGCGACCAGCGTATCTGCCTGCAAGGTGGTCAAATCAATCTCGAAAAGAGAAGAGAGGGAGAAAGGGCATCGAGTGATGTCCGGCTTGGAAGTGCTGCACAACAGTTTCTTGCCATCCGGGGAAATATCATTCAGATAGACGTTGTGACTACCGTAGGTCAGGCGCTCGGAAAGTCCCGTCGCCACATCGTATTTCATGAGATAATAGCGGTCACGAGAATTGGGGATACGGTCGTCCGGATGCAAGAGACGTTTCAACGGGCCACTCACCTTTTCGCCCTCGTCCGTGAGCATATAGATAAGATAGTCTTCTGTAGGAGACCAGCTGAAATATCCTTCGGGAACATTCTTCAGCAGCACTTCCTCACGCATCGTGGCGGGATCGAACACAACCAGGTCATTCTGCTCCTCGCCCATAACCGTATAATAGAGCTTATTGCTGTTGGGCATCCAGTTCATCTTTTCATTGGCATTGGGCAATATCACCCGGCCGGTCTTTACCTCGGTCAGCTCACAACGGGTCCTGGAACGCTTCACGTCGTAATTGTCCGAATAGCGGGTCAGCAGATACTTGCCGTTGGGCGAAAGAGAAACCCTGCTCGCTCGGGAGCCGAAATTGGTGTTGAACAAAGAGAAACGTCTCTTCATGTCCGGTGCCATCCGGCAGGCTACATCGGCAAAGTCCTTTTCCTTTTCAAATTCGCATTTCAGCATCGGCTGCATCTTGTCGTCCGCGCTTGAAAGCAACTTGATGACAATCTCATAATCCGCTTCGGGGTCCATACGCAGACTGACAGCCGTAGGACGGACCTGCGACAAGCTGTCCTCCGCTGTCTCCTTGACTTGCTTGGATTCACCGTTTACAAACACCTCAAAACGGGCAGGAGAATATACATTCAGCTTGCCCTTCATGAAACGCTCCGCACGCAGATTGGTAGCAAACAGATAGAACAGATTGTCCTTGTCTGCCTTTGCCACAGTTACATATCCAGCCGTATCAGCAACCATACGTTCGTACCGACCTCCGTCGAAGTCGAGACTGACCTTCGTCTTCAGAAGATTGCCGGTAGTAAACTTGTCTCCCTTGAAGTTGATACTATCGCCCTGGAGGGGAGTGCGCACCGTAACGGCAGGACGCACATTATACTCAGCAACTCTTTCCTGAGCTTGGGCAGCCAATCCCGCAAGGAGCAGCAAACCCGACAAAACTGTGATTTTCTTCATTACTGTAAGATTAAATCGTTTCAAAACCATTCCATAAATTTCCAGGAGGGACGGGAGCCTCCACTTCTATCGGTTCTTTGGACACCGGATGCACAAAACGGATATACCGCGCATGCAGACAGATGCTGCCGTCGGGATTGGAGCGGGGCGAACCATACTTCAAATCTCCCTTGATGGGACAGCCCATCTTTGCCAACTGACAACGTATCTGGTGATGGCGTCCGGTTTTCAAATCTATTTCCAACAGATAATAGTTCTGCGACCGCCCGATGAGCCGGTAATGCAAAATCGCTTTCTTGCTGCCCGGCACCTCCTTGTCGTATGCATAACTCTTGTTCTGCTTCTCATTTCGCACCAGATAGTTCACCAATTCCCCCTCTTCCTCGCGGGGTAAGTTCTTCACTACTGCCCAGTAAGTCTTCTTCACCTCGCTATTCTTGAACATCTCGTTCAGACGCGACAGTGCCTTACTGGTCTTGGCAAAAACAACAAGACCGCTCACGGGGCGGTCCAGCCGGTGGGCGACACCGATAAAGACATTTCCAGGCTTGCTGTACTTCTCTTTCAGGTACTGCTTTACAGTTTCCGAAAGCGGTGTATCACCCGTTTTGTCTCCCTGAACTATCTCGGAAGCGGTCTTGTTGACTATAATGATATGATTGTCTTCGTATACGACAGTCATCGGTTGTTAATGTTTAATGATTAGTGATTAATGATTAATGACTAACACCCAACTTCTCATTAAACATTAATCACTAATCATTAATCATTAAATTACATATTCATCCCACCATCTACCTGAATAACCTGACCGGATACATAAGAAGACATATCAGAAGCCAGGAAAGTAGCGATATTTGCCACGTCTTCGGGTGTGCCGCCACGACGCAAAGGAATCTTCTTGCACCATTCAGCCTTCACCTCTTCAGACAAGGCATCGGTCATGGCTGTCATGATGAAGCCCGGAGCAATGGCATTGGCACGGATACCGCGAGAACCCAGCTCCTGAGCGATAGACTTGGCCAAAGCAATCATACCGGCTTTGGAAGCAGAATAGTTGGCCTGGCCGGCATTGCCGTGAACACCTACCACAGATGCCATATTGATAATGCTACCCGCCTTCTGGCGCATCATGATGGGTGTGCAGGCATGGATAAAGTTAAATGCCGATTTCAGGTTGACATTGATAACCATATCCCATTGCTGTTCGCTCATACGCATCATCAGACCGTCACGTGTAATACCGGCATTGTTTACCAGAATATCAATACGTCCAAAGTCCTTATGGATTTCTGCCACTACATTGGCAGTGTCTTCAAAATTTGCTGCATTGGAGGCATAAGCTTTTGCCTTTACTCCCAAAGCTTCCAATTCTTTTGCCGTAGCCTCGGCATTTTCATCAATCACCAAGTCAGTGAATGCGATGTTTGCTCCTTCTTGAGCGAACTTCAAAGCGATAGCCTTGCCGATGCCGCGTGCAGCACCTGTCACAATGGCTGTTTTTCCATCTAATAATCCCATATTATTTTAAAATTATTTATAAAATGTATTCTTACTTCTTTCCCAATGCACCAAGTACCAGACGGGTCACGTAAGTATCGCGTACCGCATCATCCAGATTGGCTCCTATATGACCGCGAATATAAGGTGTTTCAATACCTTTGACACTGTAATGCACAATCTCGGCAGTCATATCCAAGTCATCTATCTGGAAAACGCCCTTCTCCATACCTTCACGCAGAACCTCCTTGAAAAGCTGGGTCTCTGTAGCATCGAAACGTTTGCGCACTTTCTCCACTCTCCAAATATCCCGAAAGAAATTGGCACGAAGAGTACCATTTCGAAAGACAACCTCTTTTACCGCATCCAGATGGGTGTAAATCATCTCCATCAGTTTCTCGTCCGGCTGAATATCTTTCTCTACCACGTGCTTCATCATATCCGAAAGAATATCCAGCTCCGACTCGACAACAGCCAAGTAGATATCTTCCTTGCTCTTAAAATAGGTATAGAGCGTTCTCCTACCTTTCTTCGAAGCGAGGGCAATATCATTCATCGTGGTATTCTCAACGCCCATCTTTGCAAACAGCTGACGGGCAACGTCCACTAATTTAGCTTTTGTCTTCGATACGGTCATAGATTAATTGCACATTGCTTTATTATTTGAGCAAAAGTAAGACATTTCCGCATATCTTACAAGAAAACATTCATTTTATTAATGAACAGCCCTAAAAAGGAAGAAAAAAAGTAGGCTTATTATCGTTCTATTTATCAACATATTACTCATTAAAATCCACTTAACCTCAAAAATATCATGCATTTTATTTGCATATTAAATAAAAAGCCGTACCTTTGCACCCACAAAACGATAACATCGCGGAGTGGAGCAGTTGGTAGCTCGTTGGGCTCATAACCCAAAGGTCATTCGTTCGAGTCGGATCTCCGCAACTACAATGAGGATAAAAGGTTTAAAGACCGTTTATCCTCATTTTTTTAATTCCCATCAAGGACAGAAAAAAATGTTTGCGCAAATAATGTTTGTGCAAATTGCTTCCACACTTCCACCTCCTCTCCACATCCCTTTATTCATCGGCATTACAGATGCGGTGGAAGCAACTCAAAAGTGTGGAAGCAAAATTTGCTTCCACACCGTTTCACAAACAGAAATACTGACACACAAGAAGCTAACATGAAGTAACACAAGTTATTAATTTCTTGTATCACATCTTATTTATATCGTACCTGCACGAAATCAATATCCTGCAAACACGGTATTAATTCCATCTCCTCCCCCTTCAAATGCAATCAGAACAAATGCGTACAGCCACACAAAGCCAAGACTTCAATACTGTTTTCCTCTGTGCTTTATTCAGAGAATGAAGGTATTTATTACGTCGGACATAAGGAATCAACAGTATGCAACGGCCATGATGCAATCGCCTAACGGCCATCAACAACCCGCTTAACAGCCGTCAGCAGATCGCCGCACGACCATTAGGCGCTGATAAGGCAATGAGTAAAAGGGAACACTCCCCTATACACAAGTAAACAAAGCCCTATATACAACGGATTGAAAGCAGCGGTTTCCCTTAGAATATCCTGATGAAAAGCAACCCCAGCCCGATGGCAACGCCAGTCGAAACAAGTCCGGGAAGCATGAACGAGTGGTTCAGCACATACTTGCCGATACGGGTAGTCCCGGTACGGTCGAAATTGATGGCTGCCACTACGGTGGGATAATTGGGAATAAAGAAGTAACCGTTTACAGCGGGGAACAGAGCAACCAGTATCATAGGCGAAATGCCCAAAGCGATGCCCAAAGGCATCAGTGCGCGCACAGTGGCGGCCTGGCTATAAAGCAGAATCGACATGGCAAACAAGGCTATCCCGAACAGCCACGGCATTTGCCTCACCACTCCCTCGATGGACTGGGTCAACTGAAGCATGTTTCCCTGAAGAAAAGTATCTCCCATCCAGGCAATGCCGAATATGGCAATCACCGCCTGCATGCCTGCCGGGAAGACGGAACCTTGCGTTGCCTTCATGCCGTCGGTGCGAGTCAGCAGCAAGATGAGGGCGGCGGCAGAGAGCATCACGATTTCGATAATGGCGGACATGCCGAGTCTCACCGTCTCGCCGTCTATCACGAAGGCAGGACGCAAACTGTCGAACGAACCAAAGAACACGATAAAAACAGTGGCAAGGATAAAGATAAGCACGGACAAGACGGCATGCCGTTTATTGTGTATATCCTTTATCTCCACCTTCTTGACATCAAGATAGCCTTCGGTCAACCTCTTTCTGTACTCCGGGTCGTCTGCCAGCTCCTTGCCCACCTTCATGGAGAACAAGGCGCCCACAAGTACCCCGATAATGGTAGCAGGAATCGTTATTTTCAGAATATCGAACAAGGTGACATCAAATCCCGCCAGCAACCCAAGCAGTGCGACGGTGGCAGCCGAAATGGGACTTGCCGTAATAGCCTGCTGCGAAGCAATCACCGCAATGCCCAGTGGCCTCTCGGGACGAATCTTGGTCTCCGTGGCAACCTCGGCAATCACGGGAAGCACCGAATATGCCACATGTCCCGTGCCGGCAACAAAAGTAAACAAATAGGTCACAATAGGGCTCAAGATGGTGACCTGCGAAGGATTCTTCCGCAACAACCGTTCTGCCAGCTTTACCATATAATCCAGTCCGCCAGCCGCCTGCATGCAGGATGCGGCAGAAATGACGGCGGCTATCATCAACATAACGTCAATGGGAGGTGATGTAGGCTGCAATCCGAAACCAAACGTCAGAATTGCCAGACCTATCCCTCCCATTACACCCAGTCCAATGCCGCCCAAGCGGGCGCCTATAATGATAGCTACCAATACGAATGCCAATTGCAAGGCCATATACTCTACACTTTTTGATTCATGTGCAAAGATAAGTCATTTCGTATTATGGCTACTCACCTACTTCTATTTTAACTGCTTGTTTTAACTCCACACTCAAAGAGGCATCATCCTTTAACGGTGTCCAGAACACCCGGCGGCATTCATTCTTCTGTAAAAGACAACGATGATAGCGGCTGCCGGACAGATGCTCCGTATCGATATGGAAGGAACCGGTATTGACATCCCAATCGGCTATCTCGTCCAGATTCAGATAAAGGTTGCGCACTGTGCCGCTGTTGAAATGCAAGCTCTGCGCCTGCGCCGCAAGCGCAGTGACATGGCAATCTTCCAGCCGGGCAAGGTATCGCGTGCGGAAAGAGAGCGTATCGCAACGGAGTCCGTAGAAATTGGCTTCCATATCTTCCACATCTACCACAACCGCTTGTACCTCCGCAGGCAACCGCAATTCCATCCCTTCTGAACGAACCCTTATCCAAATGTCATTCTGAAGATGCTGTTCCAGCTTATCCTCCGGAAAGTCAAAGGTGACGAGCAGGGTATCGCCAACGGAAGTCATCGACATAAAAGCCTCCATATCCCCTGCATAGGAGAAACTGCCCTGCTGCAAAGAGTCTCCGGCAGTTACCTCCAACGGCACTTCCCCGAACGAGAACATACGCTCTGCCTCCACAATACCTTCTTTTTTCTGTTTCCACACCACCGGAGGCTGTGTCAGCTTCAACACCCTGCACGAGGGCAGCTGCACCGTTTTCCGTTCTCCGCCGATTTCCATAAAATTATCTTTCTGAGTGACATTGCGGTCCACCACATAGAACATGAGTCCGCATACCATTGCCACACCGGTAACCAGCATTCCTATCATTATATAAGTCGTTCGTTTCATAACTGTCTTCTTTTATTTTTGTTTCTTGATAAACTCCTGATACATCCCGGACAACTCCTCGGCAGAGATGCCCAGCGTGAAAATCTGCTTGAAGAAATAATCCACTTCCTCCTTCAGAAAATACTCTTTCCTCAACGAAAGAATCAGCTTACGTGCACCTACCGACACAAAATAGCCGATACCCCGCTTGTTGTAAATCACTCCTTGCGTCTGCAAGTAGTCGTACGAACGCATCACCGTATTGGCGTTGACCTCTACCACAGCCGCATATTCCCGTACCGAAGGAATACGTTCTTCCTCCTGATATTGCCCGAGAAGTACCTCGTCGCAAATGCGGTCTGCTATTTGCAGGTAGATGGCTTTGCTTTCCTTAAAGTTCATAGTTACCAGCGATTAATGATTTCGGACTCCTTGAAACGGAAATAGGCAAGCACCCAGTTGAAAAGGGCGAAAAACGAAGTTATAAAAATCAGCCAGTCACTCGATGCTTCCCTGTTGATATAAGGCTCGGTCATAAAAAAATTATTGGGTAGAATGGTTTCCAGACACAATACAGCTATCAGGATATATGAAACGAAGATGCAGACACCGGCCGCAAAAGTCTTGATAAGTGCATTTTTGGGCCAGACCGTACTGCCCAGCAGGAAGAAAGACTGTAGAAAAAAGTAGCAGCTCAGGAATATACCCACCACAGCCGGTCCGCTTCCTATCGTCTCATAGAAACGGTTCGTGTTACAGCAGAATTCCCACAACGGAAAGGAGTGAACGACATGCAGCTCCGGGTAGGCCAGAAGATAGAAGACGACTCTTGTCAAGTCCGCCAGCTTGAAAGCTATCAGAAAGACCAAGATAAAGCCGCAGGTAGCCACCAGCCAGCGGGCAAAGAATTTCTCGAACATGGTGGCAGGTGTCATGAGCACAACGGTACGACTCGTCTTGCTTTTCATCCTTTCCATGGTAAACGAGGCGCTAATGCATCCCCAAATGACAAGTCCCCAAAGAAAGAATCTGGACTCAAACTCCCAGATAGGGTCCATGCCCACAGCTCCCGCTTCCAGATTGTGATACTGATAGTATCCATTCCAGACAAAGACTATGGCCAACATTCCGTAGACCATCACCGAGCGGAGTATATAGGTCTTCCAATTCTCCACCATCTCTTTGCGGCATACGTTCACAAAGCGATGCAAACTAAAAAAGGTATCGCGTATCATTATTCATTTGTTTTAGTGTGAAACATTTCCGCTATCTTCCCAGGCTCTGCAAGTACGGCGCCAAACAGCAGTTCAAGATTAATCTCCGATTCCTCACCTTCCGTATTGGGCAGCATCAAGAAATTGCCTTGTACGGAGGGAAGCGTGTACAAGGCAGTCGCAGCCAACTCCCGGTCGTCACTCTCCAAGAAGAACAGCTTACTGCAAATGCTGGCAGTGGATTCGTCCAGCAATACGCGGCTGTTGTCCATAATCAGCACATGGTCCAGTACTTTGTCAATGTCACGCACCTGATGGGTGGAAATGACAATCGTCTTGTCGTCCGACATACCCGAAGCCAGAAATTTGCGGAACTGGCTCTTTCCCGGAATATCCAGTCCATTGGTAGGCTCATCCATCAGCAGCAGGGAAGTATTGGTGGCCAGCGCAAAACTCATGAAGATTTTCTTTTTCTGCCCCATGGACAAGGCTCCCAAATCAGCATCCATATCCATCTCGAAGAAATGTAGGTACTTCACCATGTCTTCCTTGCTGAAACGGGGATAGAACTTACTGTTCAGTTCAATATAGCTGACCAAGGAAATAGGAGGCAGCTCGAACTCCTCGGGTACCAGAAACATGTCCTGCAACGTGACGGGCAACCGGCGGCGCATGTCGGTATCATGATACATCACTCTCCCACGTTTGGGAGCCAACAAACCGCTCATCAGATAGAGCAACGTAGACTTGCCGGCTCCGTTCTTACCCAACAGACCGTAAACCCGGCCGGCTTCCAGCGAAAGTGAAAAATCGCTCAGGACTTCTTTCCGCCCCTTGCGATAACTAAATGAAATGTTTTCTACTTGTAACATACGCTTGGATGAATTAAATATCTTATTGTTTATGTGTATTAGTATAATAGTACACCGCAAAAGTAGACATTCTTTTCAATACGACAAGCGTTTCAAGAAAAAAAATGCTCAGAAAAAGGAACAATTCTATTCTTTGGTTCGAAATTAGCCTCACACGCAAGAAGATTAGGACACTTCTGTATCCATTTAGGACTCTATATTTCCTGCCACTTGCTTTACATTTGCAAAGGAGCTAAAGACATGAATATGAAAAACGAAGAAAAGATTTACCAACTTAACACATACAATATAGCAGAATATACAAGTACGGACTATACCGACAACGATATTGCTATACTTGGAGATTTCAAGAACTTGCTTTTCAACAAGTATTTCAAGTTGAATGCAAACATCTATGTGGTCTGTGTAAAAGGAAGACTGCAGATAAACATCAATACCCAAAAATATGCTATCTACCCCGGTGAGATGCTGATTTGTATGCCCAATATGATTCTGAGCAATTGCACAACCAGTTCCGACTTCAAGGGCGCCATGTTCTGTCTGTCGACCCAGATTACACAGAAGTACCTTCATAAAAGTAGTGACATATGGAACAAGGCTTTCTATATCAGCCAGAATCCGGTAGTACGCATTGACAAGGACAGAGTGCAACTGTTCGATTTATACTATAAGGTGATACGTGCCCGAATGAAACAAGCGGAGCAGCCCTACTACAAAGAAGTCATCAGGTCGCTGATACGCACCATGCTGTATGAGCTGCTGGCAGATTTAAACCAGTTGAGCACCCCTCCCGAAAGCCAAATGGTGAAGCGGAGCAACATTCTATTCAAGAGATTCCTCGACCTGCTGGCCTGCACCGAGGTGAAAAAACGTTCTATTTCCTATTATGCGGGTAAGCTGTGTGTTACTCCCAAATATCTTTCCACCGTCTGCAAAAAGGTCAGCGGAAAGACAGCCTTCGAGTGGATAAACGATTATGTGGTCGAAGACATCAAATATTTTCTGAAGTATTCCAATAAGTCTATCAAGGAGATTTCCGAGCATCAGGATTTCCCCAACATCTCCTTTTTCGGGAAGTATGTGAAGACACACTTAGGCACTTCACCCACGGACTACCGCAAGCAATCACTGCCTCCAAGGGGGACCCTGCAACAAAAAAGGAGGAGCTAAGAATCACTCTCCACTC